>JGI20214J51650_10000143_pt1 | contig 43141 bp, 31 predicted proteins | sample WetSurMetagenome_FD_51650 | JGI IMG/M metagenome (IMG submission 51650)
TGCCTGACTCTTTACCGAATCAACATTACTTATTGTACTCCAGATACGCACAGTTATTGTGCAGTTATCAGGATTGGCTCTGTTGTATATTATAACAGGGATCTTCTGCGGAAGAACGCCAGGGATATTAATAATAGTGTTATTTATTACTTCATTTATAACATTTGAATCCAATTCCTTTCCTGACAATGTAAACCATATCATAACCCGCTTCTGGTCGTTGCTATACGTCCAGTTTGTAATGTTCTGTGACAAAATATTCCCATTTGGAATGATCACCTCTGCCCCATCAGCTGTGCTTAGTGTACTGGCACGTAACCCAATCTCCTTAACCTTTCCTGCCTGTCCGCTTACTTCTATTTCATCACCAATCTGCAGTGAACCGTCAAATATCAATATGATGCCTGAAACAAAGTTATTTACCACATTCTGCAGGCCCATACCAATACCTACACCTAAAGCACCAAGTACAATAGTCAGTTTATCTATAGGAAGCCCTGATGCTGCAATGGCAATAAGATATCCGCACACCAGTACAATAAGCCGGGTGATGAGAAGACGCGAGTGCTGCTTTTTTGAAACGAGGGTTGACTCTTCTGTTTCAGTCCCTGTCTCTCCGAAAAGGAAGCTTATGAGTTTCTGCAGAATATGGGCAAACCAGATAATGGCGAAGAACCATATTACGCTGACAAGTTTGAACGAGATACTTCCAATGCTTCTGGGAGTGGTCAGTACTGTTATTCCATCCTTTATTATTGCATGATATATGTTAAGATTTGATGCAAGCATCAGAAACCACAGCATGACTGCAATAATCAGGAGCGGGATTTTTATCCGTTTGTCAACTACTGAAATGTCAAAAGGCTTATAGAAACCCTTTTTAATTCTGCTGCTTTGTAGCTGAACAAGCACTACCTCTGTAATAGTGTCAATGAATATCGGCAGTACGACCACCTGAGTGACAGCAATAATTGAAGCAATCCCCAGTATTCCTGATAAGGAGAAACGCCCTAAAATATTACAAATGATTGCAAGTGCTGCTAGCGACATTCCAGTAATTACTGATCTCTTTATCAGTTTATAGTATGGTCTCTCTTTATTAAGTTTTCTGAGGAAGGATCCGGAAAAGATAAAAACAGACAGGTGAACAATTAAAATCAGCAACCTGGCAAACAATGTCGGCTCTGCAAGCAGGTAAATAAAAGTGTCTGTTACAAATAATGCAATGAGAATTAGCCAGTTTAATCTGAAACCAGCATCCTCCCTTTTAAAAAATATCACTGACGCAATTATCATCATTACCAGAAACTCAATTGCCAGGTAGGATGTCGGGGCATATGCGTCAAATAATGGCATCAGGGACATCAGCACAACCAGCAAAGATAAAACCGGATAGCTGCTTAAATAATGCAGGTTAAGAAACCTGTATTTGCTGTCTGTTTCATTTAATGAATAAAGAAGTTTTCGCTTGAGAAAAAGCCAGGAAAAGAGCAATATTGCCAGGAAAATAATAATAATCCTTTTTCCGGATGTCTGGTTAATGTAATAGATGATCGCCTTTCTTTCACTCCCCAGGGCGCTTAATACCGAGCTGGCAGATTTATTGTCAGATGCAATTATTTTTGCAGGCTGCCACATATAGCTGGTTTCAGATCCGAAAAGTTGCCTGCCTGACCTGTCAAGTCTGATGTCAACAATATTGAGAATGCCGGAAAGTGTCATTGCATTGTCAGCCACTCTCACCTTTATTGCATTCAGTGTGTCTATACTGGTTTTGGCAATGCTATCTGTCCTGGACCATTTCTTTTCCATCCTGGAAAGCCTCTTGTCATATACTTTTCTGAGGTTGGCATCATCATAAAGTTTATGAAAAACTGTATCTGACAGTATATTTTTAAGATCTGTTTTTGCATAATATACCCTGTCAAATGTTTTTGTTATATGCTTTTGAAATCTGATATTCTCCGCCTTCAGGCTTGCTGCAAAACTCTGATAAAGGTATAGGTTTCTGATATTTACGACAGTATTCCTTCCTCTGGTATTGTCTCGGATCAGGTTAATGTCATCGGTCATGTCATAAATTCTCCTTTTAATGCCCTCAATCTCGAACTCAAGGGTAACGCTGTCTCTTATAACATTCAGTTTGTCATTCACCCTCTCAATACTCATCATATAGTCGCTCGGAGTAAGGGAATCTGAGGTTCCAAATAACTCGCTATGCATCAAACCTTTGTGGTTTTCTTTAATTTGAACCGATAAGTTTTCCGCGTCAGAATGAGCCGGCTTTTGATTTGCGCTTACTGTTGAGTGTTTATGATCAGCCTGTGCCGAAGACCCGAAACTGATAATAATGAGAAAAAGAAATATTGAAAAACGTTTCATTTGATGTTGTGTAATGATAAACTGAATCGTTCCTCTGAATGAAGATCAGACAGAAGGATAAATTCAAATTTTAAATAGAGCAATCAAAGTGACCCTGGTCACCTTTACTGTGTTTTGCGGGTCAAAATCAGGTGCAAAAATAGTATTATTTAATATTCGGCTGTTATTTAGCTGCCAAATCTGTATCCTATTCCAGATTCTGTATTCAGCAGCCTTGGTTTTGACGGATCATCTTCTATCTTTTTGCGCAGCTGGGCAATAAATACTCTAAGATATTGAGTCTGATCAATATACCCCATGCCCCATACTTCTTTCAGAATATACTGGTGTGTTAAAACCCTTCCTTCGTTCTTTGACAATAATGCCAGCAATGAATATTCAGTTGAAGTAAGTTTAACAATTTCATCATTTTTGCGGACGACATGACTTGCAAGGTCAATAACTATGTTTCCGAATGTCAGGCAGGGTTTATCAGCAATCTCCTGCCCGAGACGAATGGCGACACGTATGCGTGCAAGCAATTCGCCGGTCCTGAATGGTTTTGTAAGATAGTCATTAGCACCATTATCAAGGGCCTTGATAATGTCATCTTCAGAACTGCGAACAGAAAGAATAAGTATTGGTTTCTGATACCATTCACGAAGTTTTTTAATGACTTCAAGTCCGTCAATGTCAGGCAGTCCCAGGTCAAGAATTATTAATACAGGGTCAATTGAAGCAGCAAGGTTAATCCCCTCTTTTGCTGTTGATGCTTCAGAGATCTTATAACCATTTGCAGACAATGTTATCTCCAGAAGTCTCCTTATCTGGACTTCATCATCAATAATCAATATCGGACCGGAGAGTGTCATTTACTCATCAGTTTTTTTTATTGAGTCAGGGTCAGAAATATTTACCGGGATTTTTATTGTAAACAATGCACCGCCGTTTTTTCTGTTTTCAGCAACAACCGTGCCCTTGTGGGCTTTAACAAAGCCTTTTACAATTGAAAGCCCAAGCCCGGTCCCTCCTGCTTTTGCATCCTTTCCCCTGTAGAACTTATTAAACACCGCAGGCAGCTCAGAAACAACAAAGCCAGTGCCCCTGTCCATTACCTGAATATTTAAATAGCCATTGTCATAGAAAAACTTCACCCTGATCTGGCTTCCTGGCTGAGAATGCTGGGTTGCGTTTAAGATCAGGTTGTGAAGGACCTGTTCCATGAGCCCGAAATCAATCTGAACCAGAGGCATATTTGCCGGGATAATCACTGACATTTTAAAAGGGTTAAGTTCGTTTGCCAATGATTCGGTAACGCTGTTGGCAAGGTCGTGTACGTCGCACCAGTCAGGATGCGGGGTAATGCGACCAGTCTCAAGCCTCGACATATTAAGAAGGTTTTCTATAAGTCTGTTAAGTCTTATTGAGGCAGTATTGATTTCATTATAGAGCTTTTTTCTTATATCTTCTTTATAATCTTGTGCCAGAAGTGTATCGGTAGCACCCATGATGGTGGCAACGGGAATACGCAATTCATGAGAAATAGAGTTAAAAAGTGTTTTGTAAAGCTTCTCTGATTCGCTTATGAGGTATGCCCTTCTGGCTGTGTCTCTTAGAAACTCACGCTCATATTTGCCTGTGATCTGNGAAAGGAAGGTATCCCAGAACAGTTCCTCGCCATGAGTGAATACTGAAGGCTGCTGAACTGCAATTACACCCATGTTACCGCTATTCCCCTGCAAAGGATAGAATGTAAAAGTTCCTGAGGGAAGAGTGTCAGTGTTTCTGCCTGCTTTGACAGAATGTTTGAAAACCCAACCTGCCACGCTCATTTCATTTTCAGTGAGCAAAGTATCAGAACCAGCGTGAGATTGAATCTCAAGCTGATTATCTTCATTTTTAATTAGTATAACACAGTCTAGCTGAAAATATTTTTTAATATAGGTTTCCGCAATCCTTGTAACCTCATCGTAACCCGAAATAGTTGAGAGATCTTTTGTAAGCTGATAAAGAGCATTGGTTCTCTCTTCCCGAATTCTGGTTTTAATTTCCTGCCTTCTTAACCTGGAGGTCAGAATTCCGTTCAGAATTGCAATTATGAAAAACATCATTAACATTAGCAAATCTTCCGGACGGCCTATATGCAATGTAAATTGGGGAGGAATGAAAAAATAATCCCAGATCACTGCACTTAATAATGCTGCAAGCAATATTGGTCCGGTGCCATAGAAGATTGCGAGAATAGAAACCAGGAATAATAAGCCAAACGATACTATCTGGTAGCCGATAAAATCCTTTACCAGGTAAAACCCAACCGAGGTCAGGGTTACAAATAGAAAAACAGAAATATATTGTTTAAATCCTGATGTAAACGGTGGTAAAGAAACCTTGCCCCGCATTTTATCTTTAGACTGAATATCTGAGCCAAGTATATAAACATCAATGTTTCCGCTATAACGTAACAGTCTGTTTACAAAATTGCCCAATTTCAAAAGTGAATAAAGGTTACTGTAACGCGGTTTCCCGACAATAATATGTGTTATGTTTTCCTTTTGGGCGAAGTCTATAATGGCCTTAACAACATCGTTATTTGTTTTGATGCGGACATCTATACCCAGTTGCTTTGCCAGCTTAATATTCCTGTCGAGTTGCACCCGTTCCCTTGCTGTCAGATTATGAGCCGTTTCAATGTACAGTGCCTGAATATGAGCCCCCAGGGAATATGAAAAATTCTTTGCCCAGCGAAGTAAACGGGATGAGTGCTGGTTATAGTCGATTGCAACCAACAGGTGCATGCCCGATTTCCAGGGGCCGCGGATACGGTTGTGTTGCATGTAGTCATGCAGTTGTTTGTCGACCCGGTCGGCAACAATTCTCAAGGCCATCTCCCGCAGGGCAGTTATGTTTCCTTTCCTGAAGAAGTTCTCAATTGCTTCCCTGGAGCGTTCAGCAGTGTAGACTTTGCCTTCAGAGAGTCTTTGAAGCAATTCTTCAGGAGTAAGATCTACAAGCTCAACCTCATCGGCATTCTCAAAAATCTCGTCAGGGAGCGTCTCCCTTACTATAACTCCTGTTATTTGCGCAACAGTTTCAGATCTGCTTTCAAGATGTTGTACATTAAGGGTGGTGTAAACATTTATTCCATTCTCAAGTATTTCAAGCACATCCTGGTAACGTTTTATATGACGGCTTCCCGGAGCGTTGGTATGAGCAAGTTCATCAACCAGGATAATCCCAGGCTTCCTTGCAATAATTGAGTCAAGATCCATTTCATGAACAGTAATGGACTTGTATTCAGACGATTTGCGTTGAATATGTTCAAAGCCTTCAACAAGATCAGCAGTCTCTTTACGGTTATGTGTCTCAACATACCCTATTACAATATCATTTCCCTTCAGCTTTTCAGCATGTGCAGCCTGAAGCATTGTATATGTTTTACCAACACCAGCACACATACCAAAAAATATTTTCAGCTTACCTCTTCTGCTTTTTTCTTCATCATTTATCAAAGAAGCAAGAAGTGAATCGGGGTCGGGCCTGTTTATTTCCGGATACATTCTTTAGCTGTTTTCTATCCTCATTATTAACTGGTTGGTTTGTTCCTCCAGCTTTCTGATTTGGCTCAACAATATTTTTAAATCATCAGCACTACCTGAACCAGGTTCTTTGATTGATTCTTTATGTAAAACTACTGCCATTTTTTGATTATTGGCATTAAGCTTTTCAGCCATTTCGTTAAAAATTACAGATAATTCATAGACTTCGTCATTACCATTAAGTATCAGTTTTCTATTGTAGTTATCTGCTGATATTTCTTTTATGCCATCATATAACTTGTGAAACCTGTCATTGAAGTATGATGAAAAGCTGAATGTGAAACCGTATGCAATCAAAAAGCAGAATGCACCGATAAATGACATTTGAAGCAATGCTGACTTTGCCGAAGCCCTGGCATCGTTGGTTTTATCTTCGATGGCCTTTTCATTTATCTGTGCCAGATGGATCAGGTTACTATAAAGACCCTTGTATTGTGCCTGAATAGTTATAACGTCAGTGGTTTGTATTTTTGAAGATTTAGTAATTTTTGCTACAGTCAGATAAAAGTCGCTGAAGGTTTTATCAATGTCTTTGGCCAGATTATCTTCGCCGATTTCTGTTATGTTCTTCTTTTCCATATCCAGCGATTTGTTGAATTTTCTGATCTCCCCGTCAATAAGGCTTTTTTCCGGATTACGTTTTGTCAGGGCACAATTTGTAATTTCCTGAAAAACGGTAGTCAGGGCTTCAGACATATCCTGTGCATAAACGACAGAATAATGGTTCTCTTTAAGGATTTTACTGGTTTTTGAAGAAAGTTCATTCAGGTAAAATGCCGATGAAACGCAAAGAAGTAATATTATAGCCAGAAAGAGTACCATACCCATGGTAAATTTTCTATTTCGGATCGTTGTTTTCATGTCAATAAACTTTTACTTTTTATAATCAGGGTCATTAGCCAGCTTGTCAAGTTCTATATTCAATAAAAGCACATTGACTCGCTTTTCACCCAGAATCGAAAGCTGAGGGTCTTCAGTCTGATCTTCAATGAGCTGTTTTAATCTCATTTTTTGTATGTTAGTGAAGCCTCTTGCGTTTGCAATTCGCTCAGACTGCAGAAAAGCAGATTTTGGCGAAACATGAGGATCAAGGCCGCTTGCAGATGCAAAAAGCATCTCCGGGGGTATTACTGCAAGACTATCAAGCTTATTAAAAGCAATGAAATTAATCCTGCGTTGGTTTACCAGTTTTTTAAGTTTTTCATTTGTTAAGCTCAGATTTGAACCGCCTGATGGCAGTGGATTATAATCAACTGCCGATGGTCTGGAACTGAAATATATTGTACTATCTGATTTTTGTCCGATGAGAGTACTACCTATTATTCTGCCATCACTTATGATAAGGCTGCCGTTTGCTTTAGCATGGAAAGCTATTTGCGCTATACCGGTAATAAATAGCGGATATACAATTCCGGTCAGAACGGTAAGAAAGAAAAATATTTTTAAAGATATTGTCAGAGATTTCATTGGTACTAAGTATTAAAAGTTGATAAGGAAATCAATCAGTTTAATGCCAATAAAGGGGGCAATTAAACCACCGAAACCAAAAATTGCCAGGTTACGGGTTAACGCCTTATTTGCTGAAACGGGCCGGTAACGGACCCCTTTTAAGGCGAGAGGTACAAGAAGCACTATTATAAGTGCATTAAAGATAATTGCACTCAGGATTGCGCTTTGTGGCGAACCTAGTTTCATGATATTCAGGACAGAGAGGACCCCTGTTGAATTGCTTCCGGTATACAATGACACTGCTATTGCCGGTATAATTGCAAAATATTTTGCCACATCGTTGGCAATGCTGAATGTGGTAAGTGAACCACGGGTCATAAGCAACTGTTTTCCAACTTCTACGACTTCAATAAGCTTTGTCGGATTGCTATCCAGATCCACCATATTACCAGCCTCACGGGCAGCCTGAGTTCCGGAATTCATTGCAATTCCAATATCAGCCTGGGCGAGTGCCGGTGCATCATTTGTTCCATCGCCTATCATCCCCACCAAATGGCCGTTTGACTGTTCTTCCCGTATGCGGCGCAGCTTGTCTTCCGGCTTTGCCTCAGCCATAAAGTCATCAACCCCGGCTTCTGCAGCTATTGCAGCAGCAGTGAGATGATTATCACCGGTGATCATAACAGTTTTAATGCCCATTTTACGAAGTTCCGCAAAACGCTGCCTGATCCCTCCCTTTACAATATCCTTTAAATGAATAACTCCAAGCACCTTGTTGTTTTCAGCAACAACAAGCGGGGTGGCGCCCTGACGTGCAAGGTCAGAGACTATATCCTGAATTTTTTGCGGGTAATAGCCATTATTGTTATGAATAAATGTACGGATTGCCTCTGATGAGCCTTTACGTATATGATTGGTTCCACCATCATGGGCAACCAGATCTACTCCACTCATTCTTGATTGTGCTGTAAAAGGAATAAATGTTGCATGGAGATTTGAAATATCCCGGCCTCTTATTCCGAATTTATCTTTTGCAAGTATTACAATAGACCTTCCTTCAGGTGTTTCATCAGATAGTGATGATATCTGTGCCGCATCGGCAAGTTCCTCAATGGAGACCCCTTCAGCCGGGATAAAATCTGTTGCCATACGGTTTCCAAGGGTAATGGTTCCGGTCTTATCAAGTAACAGCACATCAACATCACCGGCTGCTTCAATAGCACGGCCGCTGGTGGCAATAACGTTTCGTTGCAGGAGCCTGTCCATCCCGCTGATCCCTATTGCACTTAGCAAACCGCCAATAGTTGTTGGAATAAGGCAAACTAACAAGGCAACAAGGACCGGAAGAGTAAGGTTTTGAGACTGAGGCAGTCCGGATGCTTTCAGGCTGTAACCAAAAAACGCCGGCAGGGTCACCACTGCCAGAAGAAAGATGACAGACAGCCCTGATAAAAGAATGGATAATGCAATTTCATTTGGTGTCTTTTGTCTTCTGGCTCCTTCAACAAGAGCAATCATCCGGTCAATAAATGTCTTTCCCGATTCGGTTGTTATTTTGATAAGAATGCGGTCGCTTATAACTTTTGTTCCTCCTGTCACGGCTGACCGGTCCCCCCCACTCTCCCTTATAACAGGAGCGGACTCGCCTGTAATGGCCGATTCATCAACGCTGGCAATACCTTCTATTACTTCTCCGTCAGAAGGAATAATGTCACCTGATTCACATATTACAATATCTCCTTTTTTAAGATCGGTTGCCGGTATCAGGGTTTCCTGTTTGCCGTTTACTTTTCTTGCTTTAGCCTGGGATCGGTTTTTCCTGAGGCTTTCAGCCTGAGCCTTACCACGACCCTCAGCAATTGCCTCGGAGAAATTTGCAAACAAAACAGTAAGCCATAGCCAAAAATCAATCTTAACATCAAATGATGAAAAGTTATTTTCGATAATACTTATAAGAATATTTATTGCAATCAGAACCGCACCTATCCAGACTATAAAAATGACAGGGTTTTTAATCAGTTGAAAGGGATTAAGTTTATAAACACTATCCTTGCCTGCCTGAAGAAGGAGTGTTAAGTTGAACATGCTGTTCTTTTGTTTAGTGCTCATATACCTGGTTTTAAAAGGTTATGCCCTGGTTAAGCAGTAAATGTTCGGCTACCGGGCCCAGTGACAATGCCGGGAAAAAGGTTAACCCTCCTACTATAATGATTACAGAAATAAGTAACACGATAAAGAGCCAGTTGTCAGTATGAAATGTGCCATCTGAAAGCGGAGTGATTTTTTTGGCTGCCAGGCTGCCTGAAATTGCCATAACAGGGATTATTACTCCAAAGCGGCCTATTAACATTCCTATTCCCAGTGTGAGATTATAGAAAACTGTGTTTGCGCTGAGTCCTGCAAAAGCGCTTCCGTTGTTTCCGGCAGCTGAGCTGAAGGCATAGAGTATTTCAGACAACCCATGGGCGCCTGCATTGTTAAGACCAGCCAAACCTGCATGGCATGATACAGCCCATGCAGAAAAAACCAGAATAACAATACCAGGCGCCAGTACAGCAATAATGGCCATCTGAACTTCAAAAGCCTCAATCTTTTTACCGAGGTATTCGGGGGTCCGTCCCACCATCAGACCTGCAATAAAGACAGTAAGTATAATGAAAATGACCATGCCGTACATACCTGCACCAACACCCCCGAAAATGACTTCACCCAGTAAAATATTAATCAGCGCAATCATTCCTCCAAGTGGTGAAAGACTGTCGTGCATAGCAATGACTGACCCGTTTGAAGCAGCTGTTGTAGATGTTGACCAAAGAATACTGTTTGCAATGCCAAAACGTGTCTCTTTTCCTTCCATGAGTGGCAGTTTCCCAAATACCGGGTTGGCTGAAAACTCAGAAAACAGTGACAGACAGAGACCTGTGACAAAAAGAATGAGCATAGCTAAAAAGATTGCTCTTCCATGTTTTACAGCGCCGGTCATCCTCCCGTAAGTGAAAGTAAGTGAGACCGGGATAAGAAGAATAGACAGCATTTCAAGAAAATTGCTCAATGGTGTCGGGTTCTCGAATGGATGAGCACTGTTGGCATTGAAAAAGCCCCCTCCGTTTGTCCCGAGTTGTTTTATAGCAATCTGGGAGGCTGTCGGACCCATAGGAATAATCTGTTGATGACCCTGTAAAGCAGAAACAGCTACGTAAGGTTTGAAATTTTGAATAACCCCCTGTCCTGCTAGAGCAATTGCAAGGAGAATTGAAAATGGCAAAAGCACATAAACAACTGAACGTGTGAGATCAACCCAGAAATTGCCTAATTCATCTGTGTTTTTCCGTGAAACTCCCCTGATCACTGCAAGTAATACAGCGATACCTGTTGCAGCACTGACAAAATTCTGAACAGTAAGGCCGATCATTTGTACAAAATAGCTTAACGTGGTCTCCCCTGCATAACCCTGCCAGTTTGTATTTGTCATAAAACTTACTGATGTATTAAATGCCGAATGCCATGATACATCAGGAAGGCTTTCCGGATTCAGAGGCAGGTATGCCTGAAACACCTGCAATAGAAAAACAAAAATAAGACCTGTAAGATTGAATATCAGCAGGTCAAAAGTATAAGACTTCCAGTTTGATTCCCGGAGAGGATCAATTCCGGCAAATTTATAAATGGTTTTCTCCAGCCACCCAAATACAGGAACCATAATATGCCTGCTGCCGGTAAAGACTTTGCTCATGTAACTGCCTATGAGTGGGGTAATTGAAATCAGAACAGCAAAAAAAAGAAACAACTGTATAAAATCATGGCTTTTCATATCATCGTCTTTTGTTTTTGTTATTGATAAATGACTTGTAAAACCAATTCAAAGCCCAGCTGTAAACTAATACAACTGAAACAAATAAGAATGCCAGATATAGAATCCAGAATATTGTCATGACCTAGAATTTTTCAGGTTTAACAAGTGAATAGACCAGGTAACACATTATAAAGAAAGATATCAGGCCGCCAATCAGATAATCTGTGAATGTATTGTCTACGACTGGTACTGTGGCAATTAAAATCATCATTCTCATTTTAGTATCGCTTTATTACACGATACAAAATTGCACCCGCATTAATAATGATTTTATAAAAAAGGGGGTTCCGGATATAAGGATTTTATAAAAACAGAAAATCGGGAGTCATATTTCATAAAAAAAGAGAGGAAAAAATCCTCTCAATCCAACTAATTCAACATTACTGTTTGTCTCAAAATATAAAATTGAAAAGATATCCTACTATCATTATTCCGATTGCCATGATACCGGCAAAAGTCAGTATAAAAGGAAGCTTAAGAACTTTCTTAAGTATAATCATTTCAGGTAGCGACAGGCCTATTACAGCCATCATGAATGCCAGGGCAGTACCAAGCGATGCTCCTTTTTCAATAAGCACGGAGACTATCGGAATAATCCCTGCAGCATTTGAATAGAGAGGGACACCTATTATCACAGACAGAGGGACACTGTACCATGCCGATTTCCCCATAAGCGAAGCCATGTATTCCTGCGGGACATAACCATGTGCCGCGGCACCTACGGCAATCCCTAAAACAACATATATCCAAACCTTGCCAACAATCTCTTTAACAGCATTGAAACCATACTGAATACGATCTGAAAACTGCAATTTCTCAGTCTCCTCATCAGAATTACCAAACTGAGTCTCATAAACCCAATCCTGAACCCAGTGTTTAAGGTTAAGCTTCCCTATCACCCAGCCTGCTGTTATTGCAATTATCAATCCGGCCACCACATATATCAACGCTGTCTGCCAGCCAAACATTCCAAAGAGAAGTATAACCGCCACCTCATTAATCATTGGTGATGCAATGAGGAATGAAAAAGTAACACCTATCGGTATCCCCGCTTCAACAAAGCCCAGGAAAAGCGGAATGGCTGAGCAAGAGCAAAATGGAGTTACAATACCGAGCAATGAAGCCAGAACATTTCCCGTAAAAAGCGATTTGCCTTCGAGAATTTTCCGGGTTTTTTCGGGAGAAAAGTAAGAACGGACTATCCCAACAAAAAAGATTATTAATGTAAGCAACAGTATGACCTTCGGAACTTCAAAAGTGAAGAACCTTAACGCTTCAGTGAAATGTGAACCTGCCCTTAATCCTGGAATGATATCTATAAGCCAGTCAGTTACCGGCTTTAGAAAATGATATATCAGGAACCATACAGGCAACAAAAGAGATGTCAGTATTGTCTTTTTGTGTGTATTAAAATATTGATTCATTTTATTTCGGTTAAATACGAAATGCTAATTCAAAAAAAATTATATGAACAACCTTATTAAATAATAAATGCCAACCCCGATAAAAAGTACAGCAACCACACGTCTGAACCATAGTTCAAAGATTTTAATGTGATTGTATACTTTCCCAACACTTCCAACGGCATACGCAATCAGCCAGGCAAAGATTATTACAGGTAGTCCGGTGGCCATGGCAAATATTACCGGGAGGTAAAGTCCTCCTGCACTGGCAATTGTCATTGGGATCAACATGGCAAAATATAAGACACCGCTATAAGGACAGAAAGCCAGGGCAAAAACAATTCCAAGCAATAGTGTGCTTCCGTAACTTCCTTTTCCTTTGTTACCAATCTTTTCTGTCAGAGCGGAAAGACCAGGAAATTTAATTTTAAGCACATCAAGCATAAACAGTCCGATTATAATAAGGAGAGGGCCAAGAACTTTTTCTCCCCAGCCCTGAAACAATCTTGAGATATTCATCTGACTTGCACCAAAGAAAAGTATTAGAGCCAGAGCCGTATAGCTGATAGCCCGACCAAGGGTATAGATCAGACCGCTGAAAAAAACGCGCTTTCTGTCTGTTATTTCACGGCTTATAAACCCTATTGCAGAAATATTGGTTGCAAGCGGGCAGGGACTGATTGCTGTCATAAGCCCCAGAATAAATGCAATTATTGCTGAGTATTGTGAATTTTCAATGATGTGCTTTAAAACGTCCATTTAAACTATAGCAGTATTTTTTCTATGGTTGACTTTATCTCTGCTTTTATTTTATCAAGGTCATTTGCATTCATAAAGCCCTCGCTTGTAATATCGATTTTTTTTTCTCCGCGAACAACAAGCAGTGTCTGTCCGCCAACACCCAGCTTATCAGCCAGCTCCTTAAACTTAGCCTCATCGAGATTGATTGAGGTAAAAGTGTAGGTACCTGCCTTCACTTCGCCAGGATATAGCTCTTCAACCGCTTTCCTGGCATTTTCCTCTACTGCCAGACAAGTAGAACATCTGTGAGTAAAATGAAAATAGTATACGTTTATATTTAATGTTTTTATGGCCTGGGCGTTCTCTTTTTTATTTGTCTGGCCATAGCAAGACATAGTGCCTAGCATTAGTGTCACAACAGACACAAATAAGAAAATCTGTCTCATAAATTTGTCTAATATTTTAATAAAACCTTTTTAATTTCTGAAGCAGAAGGGACTCTGCCTTTTATCTCAACATTTTCATTTACCACGAGAGCCGGAGTGGCCATAAGGTGGTATTTCATAATCTCAGAAATGTCTTCCACTTTTATTATTGTGGCCTTAATGCCGTTTTGCTCAACTACCTCACGGGTTATCCTTTCCAGTGTTTTGCATTTTGGGCAACCTGTTCCAAGAATTTTTATTTCCATAATGACATTTTTAATGTGACTGAATAATCAATTCAGAATATTTAACGCTTAATTTTTAAAAACTGTTCAAACAACAGCCGCACCTCTTCCCAATTTTCCTGATTTATACAATATTTAATATACGGAGGGTTTATCTCTCCCTGTATCAGTCCTGCATTTTTCAGTTCTTTCAGATGCTCTGACAGCGTGGAGCGGGCAATAGGAAGTATTTCTGCCATATCTCCGCTATAGCATGACTTATTCAGGTTATTTACAAGATATTCAAGAATGAACACGCGGGTAGGGTTTGAGAGTGCCTTCCCGTATTTTGCCATCTTTTTCTGGTTATCTGTAATTGGATTGCCCTTCTTTATCATTGCAAATTCATTTCGAATAAATCCGAAACGAAAGTAAGGAATTTATTTTAATAATTGTAAAAAAAAATCAGTGACTGTTCGATTAATGAAAAACTTTGATACTGTTTTTTTTTAAATATATGATGAGGGGATTGGCTCGCCGAAGCTCGCCTTTCCCCTGGGAAGATGCCATCAAACAAAAAAAAGCCACTGTCGTGGCTTCTTTTGTTATTTACACATTCCTCCCCCGGATGAATCCGGGTCGGTCTGTGTAAACAACAAAAAGGCTGTTATCACAGCCTTTTTGTTGTTTGAGCGGGAAACGGGATTCGAACCCGCGGCCCTCAGCTTGGGAAGCTGATGCTCTACCAACTGAGCTATTCCCGCAAACGAATAATAAAGTGTGGCAAAAATAATGAAATGATTCATTCAAACAAACTATTTATTACTGCGTGCATTGGTTGCCAGCCCCTCCTGCCAGCCAAGAATTATTAGTCTATTATTTTGAAACATAAGACTTTAATTTTTCCTATATTTGTTATAGTATGAACTAAATTTTAAGTAATTATGAAAAAAATTCCTGTATTATGTTTGGCAGTTGCCTTCTTCTGTTGTCTGTTTAATGTTCAGACTGTCAGAGGTCAAAAGGTTGTAGCAGGTGATATGGCTTTCCTGAAAGGACAGAAATCGATTAATGTAATCTTCGATTTTACAGGACTAAAGATCGAAAAAGAGACTGAGGCTGAGTTTTTGACCAGGGAAATAGCAGAAAGGAATAAAAAAGAGGCCGGAAGCGGCGATAAATTTAAAGAAGACTGGGAAAAAGATAAGACTGACCGTTTAGTAGCAGCATTTATGAAAGTGCTTGGTGAAGAAACAGGTATAAAAGTTGATGATCCCAATGCCAAATATACACTGATTGTTTATGACATAGACCTTACAAATAAGGGATGGGGTAATAAATTTTCAGGTGGCAACCCGGCATCAATGGATGTGGATTTCAAATTTGTTGAAACGGCGTATAAGGACGGGATCCAGTGCCAGCTTCGCTCTGAAAAAGTAAGGTATATGGCAACGATGGGCACATTATCACAAAAGATACAGGGGTGTCTCGAATTTGCAGCACGTCAGGTTGCAAAGACAATGAAGAAGAGTCTGTAAAAGAACAGGTTGGTAGTTAATTAAAATGATGGGAGCAAACTCTAGGTCTGCTCCCATTATTTTATAAATCGGTTATTATTTATCTATGAGCCTCCCATGGGAATTGGACCCACGACCTGCTCATTACGAGTGAGCTGCTCTACCGCTGAGCTAAGGAGGCAATAAAAAAGCAGGGCGTTATTAAGATATAAGTGTGGAATAATTATGTCTCGCTGCATTTCCTCGTGCTTGAGGGAAAACGCCCTGCCATTACAAATATAGAAACTTTTTATTACATCACCATTCCACCGCAGACATTGATTACCTGACCTGATACATAGTCAGACATGTCTGAGGCAAGGAATAATGCGATGTTTGCGACATCATCCGGTGCGCCGCCTCTGCGCAGGGGTATCTTGTTTATCCATTCTGATTTCACATCCTCAGGCAGTTTGTCGGTCATATCTGTCAGTATGAAACCGGGGGCGATTGCATTGCACCTGATATTCCTTGATCCAAGCTCCTTGGCTATGCTCTTTGTGAAGCCGATGATACCGGCTTTTGAAGCAGAGTAGTTTGACTGGCCTGCATTTCCTGTCACACCAACAACAGAGCTCATATTAATGATGGAGCCATATTTCTGCTTCATCATATATTTTGTTGCTGCTTTGGTCAGGTTAAAGACCGACTTCAGGTTCACCATAAGAACAAGGTCCCACTGTTGTTCAGTCATCCTCATTAAAAGTGTATCTCGTGTGATACCTGCATTATTTACCAGGATATCAATTCTGCCAAAGTCGGCAATTATTTTATCAATAACCTGCTCAGAGGCATCAAGTTTTGAGGCATCGGATACATATCCTTTTGCCTTTACACCATGAGCCTCGAGGCTCCTCACTGTTTCAGCGAAATCTTCGTTGTCAACAATGTCAGTAATAGCTACGTCTGCACCTTCTGAAGCGTACTTCAGGGCAATTGCTTTTCCAATACCGCGTGATGCACCGGTAATCACTGCTGTCTTTCCTTTAAGTAATTTCATAGTTTATTATTTGGAGGCACAAATATACTAAAATTATTTTCTGAGGATTGTCTTAACTGTGCTGCCAATGTCAGCCGGAGATATAACAACATGAATTCCACACGCTTGCATTATGCTCATTTTTGCTGCTGCTGTGTCATTTTCTCCACCTATGATCGCTCCTGCATGTCCCATGCGTCTTCCTTTAGGCGAGGTCTGGCCGGCAATGAATCCTATAACAGGTTTGTTGTTATTGTCTTTGACCCATCTGGCAGCTTCAGTCTCCATCTCTCCTCCTATTTCTCCGATAATAACGATAGCCTCCGTTTCAGGGTCGGCCATCATCAGTTTGACTGCATCAAGTGTGGTGGTCCCGATAACCGGGTCGCCGCCTATTCCGATCCCGGTCGACTGTCCGAATCCTGCCTTTGTTATCTGGTCTACTGCTTCATATGCCAGTGTCCCTGATCTTGAAATAATACCTATTGTACCTTTTCTGTGAATGTTGCCTGGCATTATACCGACTTTGGATTCTCCAGGTGTTATTATTCCGGGGCAGTTGGGTCCGATAAGTCGGGTGTCAATGCTCTTAATATATGCTTTTGTTTTTACCATATCGGCTACAGGGATGCCTTCTGTTATTGCAACAATAAGCTTAATGCCCGAACCGGCTGCTTCCATTATTGCATCGGCTCCAAATGCGGGTGGCACGAAGATGATGCTGGTGTCTGCCCCTGTCTTGTTTACAGCTTCACTTACCGTGTCAAAAACCGGAAGTCCAAGATGTGTCTGTCCACCTTTACCCGGTGTAACTCCTCCTACAATCTTTGTCCCATATTCAATCATCTGCGTAGCATGAAAAGTGCCTTCACTGCCTGTGAATCCCTGTACAATAACCTTTGCGTCACGTGTAAGTAATACACTCATCTGCTTTAGATTTAAGATTTTACCTATTATCAAATATAACAAATCTTTGCCTTTTGTACTAACTTTACATCATATATGTCAGATAATGGATTTCATCGATCCGATATTATATATTGGCATTTCACAGTCTTTTTTTGCGGGGCTGCTTATTGCAACAAAAAGACCATTGACAACAGCAAACAGACTGATGTCGGCATGGCTCTTTCTGTTTTTCCTGGAGATGCTCTTTGCCCTTCTGAATAAAAAAATTCTGGATGTTTATTCGTTCCCTTTCATATCATTCACATACGGTCCGATATTATATCTGTATGTAATTCATCTTACTGACAGTAGCAGAAAATTTTCAGGTTTACACCTGCTTCATTTCATCCCATTCATTGTTTTCTTTGCCGTATCAGTCATATTCAGGAAGAGACCTATGTTTGACGATCTTAGCGGGTTTCTGCTGTCAGACCGGTTTATCTCTCTTCGCATTGTTTACGGTGCCTCATTTTTCCTTTCTGTATCTCTCTACAGCATCCTTTCCTTTATTGAAATACGAAGGCATCAAAAACGACTGATGGACACAGTTTCATATACGTCATCACGAATAACCCTGAACTGGCTGAAGATTCTCTCCATCACTTTTTATGTTGGCTACCTGGTGATGTTTATTCTGGGGGGTATACAGATCATTTCACCGTTTTTGCCTTTTAATCCCTATGTAACCACATTCATCTTTATAACTTTTTTCTCATTTGTCTTTAGTTTCTATGTAATTAAACAGCCTGAAATAATGGAGCAAAATGATACGCAGAAAGCACAGGTTGTTACTCCTTCATCAGAGGCTCATGAGCGTTATGCACGAAGCGGGCTGAAGCATGACATTGCAAAAGGTTATCTCGAAAGACTTATTGAGACTATGGAGGGAGAAAAGCTTTACCTGCGCAGTAACCTCACTATTGAAGATCTTTCCCACTCCACGGGAATACCCAAACACCATATCACAGAAGTTTTAAATGAAAGACATGGACGGAATTTCTTTACCTTTATTAATGAGTACAGGATAAAAGAGGTTATCTCAAGGATTTCTGACGCAAAATTTCAACATTATACTCTTCTTGCAATTGCATTTGACTCCGGATTTAACTCAAAGTCAACATTCAATACTTTTTTTAAATCATTTACCGGAAAGACTCCGAGCCAATATAAAAAGTCTTTAGTGATTGACAACTGAAAAGTGCTATCCGGCTGGCGCGAACATAATAATCATTTAATACAGGTACGGAATAAATGGTCAGGCCGAATTTCAATTTTTCCCTGCTGAATTTTGCAGGAAAGAATTGCAATGAAAAGTTTTCTGTTAGTTACAGTAATATCTGTAATTGTCATACGGGTTGATGCACAGAGCACGACCTTTTCAACCGGAGGATTCATCAGGAGCGGGTTCTACTACAGTACAGGTGATTATAAGTATAATATCAATGCGGCTTTCGCTGACGCGTCTCTGAAATCAGATATTACAAACCAAAGCTCATTCAGGGGAAGTGCAGATATAAGGGCTGAAACAGGCCAGCAATTCGGAGAGAGTTTTAATGAAATAAATGTTAAAGAGGCCTGGGTAACATATTACAATGTCTGGTTTTCAATCTCAGCAGGTAAAAAGATTGTAAAGTGGGGCAAAACTGATTTTTTCACTCCTCTGTCAAAATTCAACCCGGTAGATTATTCTCTGCGCAGTCCAGATCAGGAGGACAAAGATATGGGTGAATTAATTGCCGGGATTGAAATCTTTCCATCATCATCATTTAAAATATCTCTCATCGTCTCTCCTCTGTGGAACCCATCTATCATGATAACAAGACCAATGAGTCTTCCTGAAAACATAAAACTGACAGTCCCGGCTGGTTTTCAGACTGGCAACGCAAATTATTCAATGGGCATCCGCACTGACTTTACAATAAAATCAGTTGATATTGGTTTGCAATGGTTTCACGGCACTGATCCTATGCCCGGATTAAAGCTTGATTCAACGAATTTTGAAAACATATATAACCCGTACATAAGAATAAAAGGTGTACCATATAATATAAATAGTGTCGGAGTTGATTTTGAAGCTGCAGTTTCATCGCTGGTCATAAGAGGTGCATTTGCTTATTGCAGGCCTGTTGACGGGAAAAAGGGAAATGAATGGGTTCCATTCGCTCAAACCGAGTGGGTAGCCGGCCTGGATTATACTCCGGGTGATCTGACGATAACTGTTGAGTATTCCGGCAAAGCAATATCCGGATATTATAAGTCGCCATACCCTCCTGTCATCGGGACCAACCCCGACCTTGCTGCTCTGGCGGTATTATTTTCAACGCCGGGTTTTGATCCTGTTGAATACTCGCGGCTTCAGGTTGAAGCATTTAACAGACTGTATAATAATCAGCTTTACAGAAATTATCATTCAGCTGGTATACGTTTTGGATACGATCTTTTTTATGGAAGACTCACACCGTCCATATCTGCAGTTTACAACTTCACATCACATAACCTCGTCGTTTTCCCTTCAGTGAAGTACAAACCGGTTGATGGAGTAACAATAATGGCAGGAATGGAAAACTATTCCGGAAAAAACGGTAGCCTGTTTGGAATAATTGATGATTTCATGAATGTAGCTTATGCTTTAATAAGAATTGACTTTTGAGCGATGACAGAATTCATAATTAAATACAGGTGGGTTATAATAATTGTCTCTCTCCTGCTTGGTGCAGGATTCGGTTCTTTAATCCCATTGGCTCAGACTGATCCTGAAATACGCAACTATATTCCTGCAAGCATGCCCTCCAGGATGTCAACTGATTCAATAGAAAATATTTTTGGCGGGCAGGATCTGATAATAGCTACCTTCACCGATACGTCTCTTCTGTCTGCTGAAAACCTCAGATCAATAAAGGAGATCGACAAAGCCTTTTCACGGCTTCCCGGGATAGGGACCATCAACTCGCTCTTTACAGCCCGGAAGATAACTGGACGCGACGGTGCAATGATAGTGGATCCGCTTGTAAAAGATATCCCGGAGACGGAGACTGCACGTGAGGAATTAAAAAGAGATATACTTGAAAACCGGTTTGCAGTCGATGTGGTCGCATCACGGGACATGACAACAGCGGCTATAACCGGCACAATTAACCGGACTGTTCCGGAGCATGTCACCCTATCTGAAATCGATTCTATACTAAAGGTTCATGCCTCAGAAGCACATATTCTTACTGGTGGATTGCCATATATAAGACGATATATTCTTGAAGATGTTCATCGGGATGCTCTTATTCTTATCCCTCTGGCACTTGTTATAATGCTCCTGATGCTTAAGCTCACCCTGAATGAGTGGAAGAGCGTTTTTATGCCTTTTACAGTTGTTGTCCTCTCTACTTCAGTTGCAATGGGATTGCTTCCGCTTTTTGGATGGAAGATGTCAGTTCTCACACTTCTCGTTCCTGTGATAATGATTTCAGTGGCGAATAACTATGGTATATACCTGGTTTCAAGATACCAGGAACTGGAACAGTCAGGAATACCAGAATCAAGACATACGATGCTTAAATCAGTCACAGGGATTCTGAACATGCCAATTCTTTTCAGCGGACTTACGACCATTGCAGGTATTCTTGGCCTTCTGACACACTCAATTATTCCAGCCAGACAAGTTGGTGTTCTTTCGGCAATTGGCGTAACCATTGCCCTTATTATGAGCCTGTTGTTTATTCCGGCCCTGTTATATTTAAGGAAACCTGCCGGCGGTAATGCGAACAGGCTAAGAATTACTCCGGATTTTCTGGATAAAACCATTGGTGTTCTTTCAGATTTTGTTATTAAACGGCCTTCACGCGTTTTACTGATCTCTGTACTGGTCCTGGTGATGATTTCAGGAGGAGTTTTCAGGCTCAGAACCGACACAAACCAGGAGAACTATTTCCCGTCAAAGCATCCTGTCAGACAGGCTTCTGACCTGATAAATTCAAAATTCGGGGGCTCACAGACAATTTCTGTGATGGTGAGCGGGGACATAAAAGATCCGCAGGTAATGCAATGGATTGACAGGCTCACCATCGACCTTAAAAAACAAAATGGTGTTGGTAATGTCTTTTCAATCTCTGATGTTGTGAGGGAAATGACCAGGGCACTGTACGACAAAGGTGAAAAAGGTTATGACATGATTCCTTCAACATATGAAGCCATTGCGCAAATGTTTGAACTATATAATATGAGTGGCAGCCCTGATGATCTTGCCCAGCTCATGAACTTTGAGAATACTGAAGCTCATATCCTCATCCGGCTTTCCAGACCAGATAACGATGTCATAAAATCGATAAGGACCTTTATCGGATCAAGGATCAAGGAAGTAAATGCCAGGGTAACTGTTGGCGGATATGCAATTATTATGGCTGACTTTGCCCGGAAAATAATTAGTGGCCAGATATCTTCACTTTTATTTGCACTTGTTACGGTGTTTGTCCTCCTTGCTATAATTTTCAGGTCATTTAAAGGAGGCCTCATCGGTTCAATACCACTTGCTGCTTCAATCATAATTCAGTTTGGTGTCATGGGAATTTCGGGTATTGCCCTTGATGCGGCAACAGCCCTTCTGTCATCAATAATGATCGGTGTAGGGGTTGATTTTACAATTCAGTACCTCTGGAGATATAACAATGAGCTGAAGCGAGGTCATTCATATAGAGAAGCAATTGCAATAACATATAAGACCACGGGCCGAAGTATAGTCATTAATGGGCTGAGCGTTATGGCGGGGTTTTCTGCAACATTTGTTTCAGGATTCCTTTCAATCAGGTTTTTTGGAATACTTGTACTTCTTTCAATAGGATCATGCCTGCTCTGCGCAATGATTGTTATTCCGGCATATATGTTATGGTTTAAACCCTCATTTATTGAAGCAAACCTGGAGAGAAACAATTTTAAAAAAAATAAATATGAAACATGCACTTTTATTTCTGGCGATTCTGTTACCATCGGCAATGACCCTGGGGCAAAAACCGGATCCTTTGCATTTGATGCAGAAAAGCCGTGATCTGACCTTGATGGGATCACTTAAGTCGACAATGACACTGACTATTAATGAAAAGAACGGATCAACACGGGTACGTACAATAAACCTGTTTTCAAAGACATACGGCGAGATTGAGAAAAGACTGATAAGGTTTGTTGAGCCTGCTGAGGTGCGGGGGACCGCGTTGCTTATTGTTGACAATGATGAAGGCCCTGATGATATGTGGATTTACATGCCTGCCCTTAAGCGCACAAGGCGTATTGTAACAACAGAAAAGGGGAAGAGTTTTATGAGTTCCGAATTTTCAAATGCCGACATGAGTTCTGCCCCTCTTTCTGATTTCAGGATCAGTCATCTGCCTTCATCAGGTGAAAACGGACAATGGATCATTGAAAGCAAAACAATTGACAGCGATAGGGCAGATGATTATGGCTACATGAGAAAGGTTACTTATCTCGATAAGAATGACCTGAAAATAAAGAAGATAGAATTCTTCAATAATCAGGATGTTCTGTTACGCACTATTGAAGTTATTTCAACTAAGGAGATTGGTGATAAGGGGAATTATCTGATTACCGAGATGTACGTAAAGAACTTTCTTAACGGCCGCAGTTCAAGGATAAAGTACAATGAAGCAGATGCTGCTGTAACAATACCGGATAATACTTTTACTGTGGAAAATCTGGAAAGATAGCTGCCTGTCACTATTATGACTAAAACTCATATCCTGAATCAATGCGACTACCCGCTCCTGTTCACTCAGGATAGTCTATTCGCAAAATTGAAAAATGCTTTATATATAATTGATTTACTTTGCATTAATTTAAAAGCATTTTAGCCATAAGAAGCAATCTGAAACCTTTATATTTTTACAAATAATTTGTTCTTATTCATATACCAAAGCAGGAGAAACAGGGTAAAAAAGCTCCCTGAATTCCTGAGTAAATCGAACCAGTTTCCAGTGTATTGTTTCAACCCGTAAATGAGAATATCCGAAATATATTTAAAATCGAACAGGTGCCAGGCAACATAAGCTACAATGGCATTGGCTCCAATAATTACGAAGAACTTACACCACCGGTTAAATTTCAATATATCAATTATCAAATAAAAGAGTGCCAGCAATAAAATACTAAAACCACCTGCATATAATACAAAAGATCCCGTCCAAATATGTTTGATGATTGGATGTACTGGGTTCCATAATAATGCAAGGACAAGGCAGATTATTCCGAAAAGACCCAATGCCAGCACTTTTTTAATATCCTTAATGCCGGATCTTAAAATATAACCCGCAAAAACTCCCAGCATGGTAGTGGCACAAAAATTGAGACTGCTGAGGATCCAGGAATAATATGTACCGTCCTGGTGTATCCCAAGCAATAACTTATCTATATACAAAGCCGCATTGTTCAAAGGTTCATATATCCCTGTACCTGCAGGGGTTGGAAGTAATGCCATCACTAACCAAAAACACAAAGTAAGTGTAATGGTTAATACAATCTGGATGACTACCTTAAAATGAAGTACAAGAAGAGTAGCTATAAGATATCCGGCGGCGATTGCCTGCAGCGTGTTGCTGTAAAAATGATAAGAGCTGAAGGAGTAAGAAAGCAGGTTCCCCTGAACAGCCATTCCCAGTATCCAGAGTATTATGACCCTTTTGATGGCATGTTTCCACAGTTCTCTTTTAGTGCTTCCCTGTGCAAGCCGTTTACTGTAGGAAAATGGAATTGAAACGCCTACAATGAAAAGGAAAAGTGGCATTATTATGTCGTAGAAATGAAACCCCAGCCAATCGACATGATCAAACTGGGTGCATATAAACCTCGTAGTGGTATTATGAAAAATCGGATCCAGGCTTCTGAATATACCTTCGCCTCCTATTATCCAGAACATATCGAAGCCACGCAATGCATCAACTGAAAGAATTCTTCCGGCAGAACGCGATTGGTTTGTTATGCGGCTTTTTTCCAAAGCGGCTGAGATATTGATTGTCATAGTGCCTGTTTTGTTCTTAAAATTAATTGTTTTTTTAACCATCATGCATGCAATCACTTTTTTATTATAATCTGAAATTGCATTCCTTATCTTTGCAGCAAAGAGTGTGAAATGACAGATGATTCGAATATATATGCAGTTGCCACACCTCCTGGTAATGGAGCCATCGCCATCATCCGCCTTTCAGGAGAAAATGCCATTGTGGTGGCCGACAGGTTTTTCCGAAGCAGGAACACAGCTAAGCAACTCGTTAACCAAAAAACACAGAGTCTTCATTATGGCACCATTACTTTTAAGGGAGAATACCTCGATGAAGTATTGTTGAGTATATTCAGAGCGCCTCACTCCTACACTGGTGAAGACATGGTTGAGATTTACTGTCATGGATCATTGTATATCCAGCAAAAGATTATACAACTTCTTTCCGGAAATGGGATGCGGCTTGCAAAACCTGGAGAGTTTACCATGCGTGCTTTTATGAATGGGAAGATGGACCTCTCCCAGGCTGAGGCAGTTGCAGATTTAATAGCTTCTGAATCGGAAGCGTCACATCGTCTTGCGGCAAGCCAGATGCGCGGTGGTTTCTCTGCCGCGATTTCAAAGCTCAGAAATGAGTTATTGCAATTTACGGCGCTTGTTGAGCTTGAGCTTGATTTCAGTGAAGAGGATGTTGAGTTCGCCGACAGGCGGTCAATGATAGAAAAGATTATCAGTATCAGGGAGCTTGTTGATTCACTGGCATCTTCCTTCAGGTTGGGTAATGCGATTAAAAACGGTATTCCTGTTGTCATTGCTGGGAGACCAAATGTTGGTAAATCATCACTTTTGAATGCCTTACTTAAAGAAGAAAGAGCGATTGTCTCCAGTATTCCGGGTACAACACGCGATTATATTGAAGAGTCTGTTCATATCGGAGGACTGTTATTCAGGTTTATTGACACAGCCGGGTTGCGTGAATCAGATGACACGATAGAATCATTGGGAATAGAAAGAACACTGAAGAAAATAGATGAGGCAGAGGTAGTGATAGCATTGGCAGAGGCCTCTGACAGTGAATCATATGTTCATGAGTTTATTGAAAGCATAAGGTCTAAAGCCGGTGATTCAGATAAGACTATAATTATTGTTGCCAACAAGACAGATGTCCTTCCTGAATACAAGGAGGAGATGGTTTTAAAATCGTTTGCTAATGCATCTGATCTTCCTGTTTTACTGATATCTGCAACAAACGGAACAGGCATTGATGATCTGAAAGATATGCTTTTAAAAAGTGTAGATACAGGTAATCTATCGGCGCCTCAATATATAGTAACCAATGCACGCCATTACCAGGCATTGGAGGAGACCTCCGCATCGCTGGGGGCTGTTTTAACCGGTTTCCGCAACAACATCCCCACCGAGCTGATCACCACTGATCTGCGTCAGGCAATCTATCATCTTGGTGAGATCACCGGACAGATCACCTCAGATGAGATACTCGGAGAAATTTTCAGGAATTTCTGTATAGGAAAATAATCCCGTTTCGTGAAGAAATTCCGGAATAAATATCGTATTCCATCTGCCAGATCACCATTCTGGGATTATTCTAAGGAGGGTTCGTATTATATTACCATGTGTATGTTTCAAAGGGAAATGATTTTATCGTATGTAAGGAAAATTGTATTCGAGGCATGGAACAAATCATTTCAAATCAGGCATGAATTGTATTGCGATGTTTTTATAATTATGCCGGATCATTTACATGCGATTTTACGAATTAATGATGACGGCGACGTAGAGACGCACCTCCGTGCGTCCCTACAAATACCATCACAAACACAACAACACGGTATTGCATATCGGCCACCACATTCCATTTCATCGTTTGTGGCATGTTTTAAATCGTCGGCAACAAAACAGATCAATGAATTCAGACACACGCCAAATAAACCGGTTTGGCAACCCCGATTTCATGATCATATCATCAGGGATGATTTTGAATATCAGCGAATAAGGGATTATATAATTAATAATCCTTTAAAATGGCAGACTGACTGATAACTATCATCAGCATCAACATGCCTAAAAATTGAATTATTAATTTAAACATTGTAGCTTTAATAACGATTTCAATGTTTTCATCAGATGATTTATACCTTATATATATAGTGAATCAGCCTAAATAAATAATCCTGACCGCATATGATAAACTTAGAAGCGTTTTTTAAAATTTCATACGGCTTATATATTGTAAGCTCCGGCGACAAAGACCATGGGAATGGCTACATCTCAAACACAGTGTTCCAGGTAACATCTGAACCGGCACAATTTGCTGCCTGCTGCAACAAGAACAACTATACATGCGGACTGATTGAACAGTACGGGTGCTTTACAGTATCTGTGCTTGGCGAAAGTGCCAGCCCTGATATCTTCGGACGCTTTGGCTACCGCAGCGGGAAAGATTTTAATAAACTTGAAGGCATGAACGTTGCATACGAAACAACCGGCGCTCCTGTCATATTAAATGACTCTCTTGGCTACCTTGAGTGCAGGGTGGTGCAGAAAACAGACGTCGGCTCACATATTATATTTATAGGTGAGCTGGTAAATGCACAAATTTGCAATGTCACAGATGAACCTATGACATATGCCTATTACAGGAAAATCCGCAAAGGATTGTCTCCCAAAAATGCTCCTACATATATTGATAAGACAAAGCTGGAAGTCAGGGTGACCGAAACCAGCATTTATAAATGTACAGCGTGCGGACATATTTACGATGAGAGTAAAGAAAAAGTCAAATTCAAAGATCTGCCGGACGATTGGAAATGCCCGGTCTGCGGTGCTGATAAAGAGGATTTTATTAAAGTGTAACCAATAAATGTTTTTATTATGACTACGAAATCATTAAAAGGAACAAAGACAGAGCAAAACCTGTTAAAGTCTTTTGCCGGCGAATCACAGGCAAGGAACCGTTACGAATTCTTTGCCAGCGTTGCCAGAAAAGAGGGTTATGAACAGATAGCTTCAATTTTTCAGGAGACGGCAAACCAGGAGAAGGAACATGCAAAGAGGTTCTTTAAGTTTCTGGAAGGTGGTGTGGTTGAGATTACTGCAAGTTACCCGGCTGGCGTAATCGGAACAACCAAAGAAAACCTGAAAGCAGCTGCTGAAGGAGAAAATGAGGAGCATACATCTCTTTATCCCATGTTCTCTGAAGTTGCAAAAGAGGAAGGTTTCCCAGAAATAGCCACTGCTTTTAAACTGATATCCAAAGTAGAGGCTGAACATGAACGCCGTTACCTTAAACTTTTGCAGAATTTATCTGAAGATAAAGTATTCATAAAGGATGGTAAGGTATGGTGGAAATGCATCAATTGCGGTTATGTTTATCAGTCAGAAAAAGCATATGATAATTGCCCGGTTTGTTTGCATCCAAGAGCTTTTATGCAGATCAGGGAAGAGAACTATTAGTATTAAATAAGTCTGAAGAAGTGACCTTCTGACCTTTACAGGAGGCCACTTCTTTGTTTTAAAACCCGTTACCTTTTTTGTCTAAACGGAGAAACTTTTTACAATTAAATAAACTGTATTATACAATTATTTAAAGATGCTTGCCAAGTAAATCCTATTATTTGATATCAGAACAAAGCCGGTAATGGAGCCAATATTAATAAAACAATAGACTGAATCAGCATATCAGTTTTAACTGTCCTACGTTTAAACAACATATAAACTACTAACGATAAAGCCAGGATAAAACCATACCAGATTAAGTACTGTGAAAATACCTTATATATGTAGTTAAAAAAATAGGCAAAAAAGACTGTTGAGTAGGTGTATCCGACAAATTCATGGGCGAGATAGGCTTTCCTTTCTCTGATCAGTTCCATACTCCAACCAAAAAAAAGGTATATAGCTGATCCTGCAAACAAAATGTATTTTAAAAAATGTAATTCTTCAAAAATCAGGCATAATATGGCAGCACTTGAACAAGTGACAAAAAGGATTCTTTGAAGATAGTTTGTATTCATTGCTAATTATTTTTAAAATAAGGTTTCGATTAAACAATCTGCAGCTTTGGCTCCAAGACAAGCAGGCCATTCGACTACACAGAGAACACTTTCTATATACCCCATTGCTTTAATCTTCTTTTTAAAACATTCTTCCCATGTTTCACCCTTTATTGAACAAATTATTTCCTCCAGAGTGTAAATAGTTCCTTTTACAGCAGCACAATATACAAGCAACCTCATTTTTGAATCAGTATCAATGGCCATAGATTTTGATATCACATCCTCAATACATTTGATCCTTAAATCAAGTGACTCGAAGCTATTCTCGTAAACCGATCTGTTTATCAGATTAAAAATTTTCTTTTCCAATTCACTTAATTCACTCCCTGAGAAATCAGTATATTCAACTGGGAGCTTCGATTTTATTAAATCTGTTAAAACACAGGAAAGGTCTTGACCTTTTTCGTTATTGTTCAAAACAATGTTATAAAATTCTTTGACAGATTCCGAAGTCAGATCGCTTACGATTTCATACTGATTACAGGTTAGTCTATTTGCAGCGCTGTATGATTCAAGATCATCCTTGCTTAAATTGCTTATAGTTTCGAGCGAAGCAATTATGCTTTCATTTGTGTCAATTTGCTGTGAGGATTTATTACAACCAATGCATAAGACACAAATAACTAAAAATAAATATTTCTTTCTCATAATGTCCACACATTTTATTGATTAACCATTTCACTTATTATAACTGTTAACCCTAAGTCAGTTCTTTTTAAAATTTCATGATTTAAACCTTTTATTTAGAGGTTATCTGTATATAGATATTAGACCCATCGTAAATAGCTTTACGAAGTCGGTTAGGCACATCGTAAAATATTTTTACGAAATCAATCCATGACTTATGCTCCTTGAGCAGGTCATAATTAGTTCTATTTTTTTGGTCAGACAGTAAGATTTTTTATTCCAATACAAATTTATAGCTTAATGCAGCAGTTGTCAAGTAATTCGAAAACATCTTTGATAAAATGTTCAACTTCATAACTAAATTTGAAGAAAAATACAACACACGAACCAGAAGTATAAATCTATGCTTATTGATCATGGTTTTGACCAAAGCTTAATGCGGACTTACACCTACTGAATTTAAAAGAGAATTATTTTTTCAATACTTTCCGATTAAAATATCCCGGATTAACTTAAAGCCTTTATTTATTGCGTCCCTACGGAACTTCCTTTTTCATGGAGGTTACTTCTCTTACTACCAATATTTAATCCCTGACGGGATTGTCCCATCAGGACAATTTATTTAGCATAAAGACATTTGCTGTTTTCATACAAGTCCTTTAGAGAAAACATATACTTATTCCGGACAATAGTGATTTTTTTATTTTTCTTTTTCCTTAGTTTCTGAAATTATGGATGAGTATATGTCTAAATATTTAATAATAAAATCAATTGCATTATCCAGTCCCATTTTTCCTGTGTCAATTGCCAGGTCATACTGTCTGACATCAGTCCATTCTTTACCTGTAAATGTTTTAAAATATTGGGCTCTCTCTTTGTCACTACGGGTAATCATCTTTGCAGCTTCATCCTCAGTGACGTTGTAAATATTTTTTATGCGTTCAATCCTGAATGCCCGTTCGCTATGCAGATAGAGACTCAGGCGATTGGGGTGGTCTCTGAGTACATGGCAACCACACCGACCAATGATTACTGCTGAATTTTCCATGGCTATGCGCTTTATTATATCAGATTCAGTAATAAAAAGCTCATGGTCAGTGGGAATAATTATCTGTGGTGGCAAATATACCTCCGGAGAACCAGCAGCATAAGATCTCATGTATTTTTGCCAGAATGAACCGATTCGTTCTTCATGCGATTGCAAATCTTCAACAAGCACAGACAGCTTTTTGGCAGCCTGGTCAATTATTTCACGATCGGCATAAAAAATACCAAGCTTTTGTGCGAGCTGCTGCCCGACATAGGCCCCACCGCTGCCTAACTGGCGGTTGATTGTGATTACAAATGGCGAGTTGAGCTTCATTTTGTTTTCCTCCTTTCAGATAAAACAAGGAAATATACAGGCTCTTTTTGTTTTCTCCCATGAGAAATGTTAATGTATTATGTCATTCCCGTGGAGTAAGAGTTATTTTACAAAGTTATGACTAAACATGTGAAAAGACACTCAAAAAAACATATGTTCTGATAAATTGCCTGTTAATAGAAGGCAAACCCGGTAATGCCAATTGCATGAACCTGCTGATTGATTTCAGGGTTATGCAACCAGCCCGGATGTGGGGATATTTTGTTTAATGAACAATTAACCAAATGCATTGTTTTTTTATAATTGTAATTAATGAAATGATAATTATAAGAATCCCGATATTGCTTCTTTAAACCGAAAAATTAACCCAATGAAATCTTCATCACTTAAATTCATTGCAATAATTCCGCTTCTGTTCTTTACCAATGTGTTAATGTCGCAGTCTACCGGCGATTATAATTTCGAACGGATTGAAGACAACTCTTTTTTGCTTGAGGAAGCTTATAATCAGGACCCAGGTGTGATTCAGCATATTTCCACTTTCCAGTATATGAAAGACAAAACATGGGGCTATAGCTTCACAGATGAGTGGCCTGTAACAGGACAGACGCATCAGTTATCAGCTACTGTTCTTGTATTTAGCAATGGTAATACAGGCATTGGTGATATTGCTCTCAATTATAGGTACCAGGCGATACTGAAAGAGAGACTGGCATTTTCTCCCAGGTTTTCTCTCATTTTACCAACCGGAAATTACAGGAAAGGTTTAGGTAATGGTGTTTTAGGTTACCAGGTGAATATGCCAATGAGTTTCATTTGTTCACACAAGCTTGTCACACATTATAATTTAGGTGCAACTTTTACACCTTCTGCGCGAGACCCTCTGGGCAACAGGTCTGAAATAACTGACATTAATTATGGCGCAAGCGCAATAGTTCTTTTTTCAGAGACCTTTAATTTCATGTTTGAGGTTGCGGCAAACTCATCTTTTACAAAACCTGAAGGCGCAGACATGGTTAAAGGAAATTCATTATTCATAAATCCCGGATTCAGATGGGCGATTAACTTCAAGTCCGGATTGCAGATTGTTCCCGGTGTTGCCCTTCCAATAGGGTTAGGTTCATCAGCCGGGCAATATGGAGTGTTTGCCTACCTCTCTTTTGAACATCCTTTAAAGCTACTTAAATAATACAGCCAAATTATTTTGTAATATTTTTAACTTGCACTGCGCCGTTTAATTTTGAAAAGCCAATTCTTCAATTTTACCTTGTTTTAATGCTTTATTGAAGGAAAAATCCGTTTATTGAGAATGTTGTTTGTATTTTTGCAGTGATACTGTATGTTTGAGGCGTTCGCAGAATCGGTTTATAAAAATGCTGCTCATATGCATATAAAAAAGGTAGCTCTGTTAATTTTGTTCATTTATATTGCTGTTTTACAGTCTTTTGCCCAGAAGACGGGATTCCCGTTTATTCGCAATTTTCCACCCCAGGAGTACAAAACGAGTCCCCAGAACTGGTCTGTGGTTCAGGACCAGCACGGATTGCTTTATTTCGGTAATAACGATGGGATACTTGAATTTGATGGCAACTCCTGGAACCTGATCAAAGTACCGGGAGTAAGTACCATTGCTGTTGATAGCATTGGATATATTTATGTGGGCCTTGATAATGATTTCGGTTATATAAAGCCTGATGACAAGGGTGTTTTTCAGTATTTTTCATTAAAATCACTGATACCCAAAGAACACCAGGAAATAAATCTGTGTCACCGGGTGCATGTAGTTGGCAAAAGGGTAATATTCCAAACCTCTGACCATATTTACATATATGATCATAAAACAATCAAATGCATCTCTTCAAAAGAGAGGCTGTCATGGTCTTTTGTTGTGAACAACAGGTTTTATCTCCCGAAACGTGGCCTGGGAATGTTTACCCTTCAAAACGACAGCCTCAGGCTTATCAGGGGAGGTGAACTGCTTAAAGATGATCCTGTTGCCAGCATGATGGCCTATCAGAAAAACGAGATATTAATTACTTCTCTCAAAAGAGGCATCCTTGTTTTTTCACAGGGGAATCAGCCTGAAATTAATAAACCTGCTGGTTTTGAGAATGTAGATAAATTCATTCAGGAGAACATTGCTTACAGCAGTTGCCAGGTTTCTTCAGGTATCTATGCAATTGGTACAATTACAGGAGGGGTAATTGTTTTCACATCTAAAGGTGAGATACTAAATATATACAATAAAGCTAACGGGCTGCAGGATAATTCAGTCTATTGGATTTATTCTGATTTAAATCAGCAATTATGGGCGGCTTTGGATAATGGAATAAGCAACATTCAGAGCAGCATACCATTCACACAATATAATGACAAATGCGGCTTGAATGGAGGAACGATGTGCATGAAGTTCTTTGATGGCCGTTTTTACGTTGGAACAAATCAGGATTTATATGTTCAGAATCAGGATGGTTATTTTGAACCAATTGAAGGCACTGAAAGTCAGAATTTTAGTTTATTTGAGGCACGCGGAAAGCTTCTGCTGGCGAACCTCTCTGCAATATCTGAAATTAAAGATAAAAAGGCATTGCCGCTTTCAAATACATCGGAAATTGGTGCACTTTCGTTCTCTTTCATAAATGACCGTCAGGATATTCTTCTTGTCGGAGCATTAAATGGTCTTTACCTTCTAAAATATACCGGCAGTAACTGGACTCTTTCCAATTATATTAAAGGTTTTAGCAAACCGGCATACAAAATTGATGAGGATACTGATGGCAACATCTGGATATCTACTTTTCTCGATCTATATAAATTAAAGCTAAACGCTTTGCACGACAGTGTTGTATCGGTCCAGTTATGTACAGCAGGTAATGGTCTTCCAACAAATTATGCAATGTCTTTCAGGCTTAACTCAAAAAAAATAGTTTTCTGCACTGAAAAGGGGGTCTACGATTACAAAAACGATGAAAACAGGTTTATGCCTGATCCTGATTTCTGTATGCTGACAGGCAAAGTAACCCAGTTTATACAGATAGAAAATGGGGATATTTACTATGAGCAGGTTCTTCCTGACAGAAGCTATGAAAAAGGTGTGTTGCGGTTTTTCAACGGGAAATATGATCAGAACAAAACACCCTTCGACAAGTTTCGTGATATAAGCACAGGAGATTGTCCCTACAATATTTGTCCTGCGCCGGATGGAACAGTTTTTTTGGGTACTGGCTATGGTTTGCTTCAATATAACCCTCGGGCCAGGCACGACTATAATATTCCATATAACACGCTTATCAGGAAGGTCTATGCAAATGACTCGCTTATGTTTGGAGGTGAGAACCTGAATTATCCGTTTGCTTTAAAGATTGATGGAAAGGCCATCCCCTATTCACGTAACAATCTTGTATTTCATTTTTCCTCAACTTCCTATGAGGATCCGGAAAACAATCTTTTTAGTTACCGGCTCATAGGTTCTGAAAAGAGTTGGTCAGGTTGGTCAACCGATAGCAAAAAAGAATATACGAATCTTCCTGAAGGGAGGTATATTTTTCAGGTTAAGTCAAAGAACCAGTACCAGGTTACAGGTAGCATTGCATCCTATTCCTTCACTATTTTACCGCCCTGGTATAGAACAAGCTATGCTATTATCATGTACCTGATCCTGTTTGCTATTTTCCTCTGGTTCATACTGAAACTCTATGTCAGAAGGCTGGAGAGGCAAAAGGCAAACCTCGAAAATATTATCACAGAAAGAACCACACAGGTAACCGAACAGAAGAAGGAGATTGAGGAAAACAACGAAGTGCTGACAAAAATTAACAATCAGCTGAATGAATCCAATAAAGAGCTTAATCTTGCAAATGACAAACTAAGGATAACTCTTGATGTTGTGAAAGCACAAAAGGGTCAGATTGAAGCAGCCAACAGACAAATCACTTCGCAGAACATGGAGCTTCACAGGTATAGAGATCACCTGGAGCAGCTGGTTGAAGAAAGAACCAGAGAGTTACTTTTTGCCAAGAACAAAGCTGAGGAGTCTGACAGGTTAAAGACTGCATTTCTTCAGAACATGTCACATGAGATCCGCACGCCCATGAATGGTATCCTGGGGTTCCTTGAGTTGTTGAAGGAGCCGGATCTGGATGAGGATAACAAGAATAATTATATAGACATAATAAATACCAGTGGACAACGGTTGCTTACAACAATCAATGATATAATCGAAATATCACGTATTGAATCAAACCAGCTTGCAGTGAATTTCTCAGTTTTTGATTCGGTTAAAATGATGGAATATCATTATGACTTCTTCAAGCCGCAGGCAGAGGAAAAGGGCCTTTCACTTGATCTTTCAGCTGGCCTTACTGGTAAAGAGGCCATTATAGAGTCTGATAAGCAGATTCTTGACAATATTCTTATCAACCTCATTAATAATGCAATTAAATTCACACCCAAAGGAACAGTTGAATTTGGCAATTATCTTGAAAACGATAGAATCATATTTTTTGTAAGGGATACAGGAGTTGGAATTCCATTTGACCGTCATGATGCAATTTTTGAAAGGTTTGTACAGGCTGATATGAAAAATACCCGGACACATGAAGGCTCCGGATTAGGCCTTGCAATTGTAAAAGGTTATCTTGAGTTACTTGAAGGTAAAATATGGGTTGACTCTGAACCGGGGAAAGGCAGTGCATTCTATTTCTCTATACCTTACAAACCGGCAAAGAAAAAATCATTAAACAATTCAGATAAGAAAGAGCAGGAACCGGTCCCTAATAAAAGAATGACAATACTTATTGTTGAGGATGATGAGAATAGTTTTCTTTATTTAAAAGGGATACTCAACAAGGTTAATGCTGATATATGGAGAGTCTCAAATGGGAATGATGCTGTAAGAACCGTAAGGGAAAATCCTGGCATCACCCTGGTGTTGATGGACATAAAGATGCCTGAACTAAATGGTTTTGATGCAACGCGTCAGATAAGGGAATTTAACACAACAGTTCCAATCATTGCTCAATCAGCCTATGCATTTTCTGAAGAGAAAGAAAAAGCATTTGAGGTTGGGTTCAATGATTATCTGACGAAGCCCATTAACAGCTCGGAGCTTATCCGCCTGGTGCAGAAATACTCGCATCAGTGACACATAAATCACAGTGTAAACACAGTTTTAAACCTTATACTAATATGAGAAAACTACAATTTTTAATTACAATCTGCATTTTTATGTCAGTTGTAGTCGGTGCGCAGAATGTTCCAAAGCTTAAAGCCGACAATATTGATGTTGTTATAAAGGCAATGTCACTTCAGGAGAAGGCAGCACTGCTGGTGGGACTTACAAGGGATGACGCTTATTTTGGTCTTCCCTCCTCATCAGAATCAAATAATAAAACTCTTGTTGATGGAGCTGCCGGAGAAACTATGAATATTGACCGTTTTGGCATACCGGTAACTGTTGTTGCTGATGGACCGGCAGGACTTCGTATAAATCCCACCCGGCCAGGGGAAAGTAAAACATATTATTGTACAGGATTCCCTGTTGCCACATTACTGGCATCAACATGGAACACCAGCCTCGTAAGCGAAGTAGGCACGGCAATGGGTAATGAAGTGCATGAATATGGCGTTGATGTTCTTCTTGCGCCTGCGATGAATATTCACCGTAACCCGTTATGCGGACGTAATTTTGAATATTATTCCGAGGATCCGGTCCTGGCCGGAAATATTTGTGCGGCTATGGTTAATGGCGTTCAGAGCTATGGTGTTGGTACATCGGTAAAGCACTTTGCCGGAAATAACCAGGAGACTAACCGTACCGGCGATGATGTACGTATCAGCCAGCGTGCTCTCAGGGAAATATATCTTAAAGGTTTTGAAATAGTTGTAAAGAAAGCCCAGCCATGGACAATTATGTCGTCATATAACCTGATAAACGGAACATATACCCAGGAAAGCCGCGGTCTTCTTAGTGCAATCCTGCGTGATGAATGGGGATTTAAAGGACTTGTGATGACAGACTGGACAGGTAAACGAAACACTGCTGCGCAGGTACATGCAGGAAATGACCTCATGATGCCAGGCAAAAAAGAACAGGTTGAGGATATTTTAGCACAGGTAAAGGAGGGAAAACTCTCAGAGGCAGATATTGACATATGCGTAAAAAGGGTTCTCGAATATATTGTAAAGACCCCCAGATTCAAAGGATACAAATTCTCCAACGCACCCGATCTTAAGGCACATGCTGAAATTACACGCAATTCAGCTGCTGAAGGGATGGTATTGCTCAAAAATGAAAATGAAGCCCTTCCGCTTAAAACAGGACAAAAGAATATTGCCCTGTTTGGAGTCACATCATACGATTTTATTGCCGGAGGTAATGGGTCTGGCTATGTAAATAAGGCTTATGTCATTGACCTGCTTCAGGGTCTGACAAATGCCGGTTTTGGTGTAAATGAACAGCTTAAAAACCTGTATAAAAATTATATGGATTATCAGAAGAGCCTGAACTCTTTTGACAAGAAAGATTTTTGGGCATTTCTTAATAAAAGCATGGTGCCGGAAATGGTTGTGGATAAAAAGGTTATTGAAGCTATGGCTCAGTCAGCTGATATGGCAGTAGTAACTATTGGCAGAAATTCTGGTGAAGGTTCCGACCGCAAAATTGACAATGACTTTAACCTCTCTGACAATGAACGTTCAATGATTTCAAACATTTGTAACTCATTCCATGCGGTTGGAAAGAAGGTTGTCGTAATCCTCAACATTGGTGGTGTCATAGAAACAGCTTCATGGAAAATGATGCCCGACGCTATACTTCTGGCATGGCAGGCAGGTCAGGAAGGTGGAAATACCGTCGCTGACGTGCTTAAAGGAACAGTTAATCCATCAGGGAAACTCCCTATGACATTCCCGCTTAACTATATGGATCACCCATCATCATTAAACTTTCCATCTGATTTAACGACAGACATGGAAAACACAACCTCAGAGAATAATGAAAATCTTAAGAAGGATGTTGATTATACAAATTATAGTGAGGATATATGGGTAGGCTACCGCTATTTCAATACTGCAGGTAAATCTGTCTCATACCCTTTCGGCTATGGTCTTTCCTATACAACCTTTGCCTACAGCGGAGCAAAGATAACCCCTGCTGCCGATGGCTTCACTGCAACAGTAACTGTTAAGAACACAGGCAAAGCAGCTGGTAAGGAGATTGTTGAACTATATATCTCGGCTCCGAAAGGCAAACTTGAAAAACCGGCAAATGAACTTAAGGCATTTGCCAAGACAAAGAGCCTTGCTCCAGGCGAGTCACAAACATTGACAATGAACTTCAGCACATACGATATTGCCTCGTTTGATGAGACAACTTCAGCATGGGTAACAGATGCAGGACAATATTCAGCAAGGTTTGGCGCAAGCGTTGAAGACATTAAGGCATCAGTTCCTTTCAGCATAAAGAAAGAAGAAGTGGTCAAAGCAAACAATGTCTTGGCCCCTGCTCCGGGATTAACATTTTTAAAGTTAAAATGATAAGAGTTTAAGGGATTTACAAAAGGCTTCAGTTTATTGCTGAAGCCTTTTTTGTATATGGAACATCTTTTCAGAAATTATTAAAGAGTATATGCAATTTGATTGTCAATTGCCTATTTTTGAATGGATATGCATAATGAAATTTAAAGTTTTATGAAAGACTGTCTATCAGCAAAAATCAGCCTGGCACTTATATCAATTTTTATTGTTTCTGTTTTTATCAGCTGCAAAAAAAACAGTGCTGATGCTAAAAAAACATCTGAAACAACCATAGAGATTACAGGTAAATACATTATCCCTGATTCGCCGGAATGGGCTCATCATGCTGTTTTCTACCAGATATACCCGCAGACGTTTTACGATTCTGACGGTGATGGTATTGGTGATTTGAAGGGTATCATCCAAAAGCTTGATTATATTAAGAGCCTTGGCGTTGATGCAATATGGATAAACCCGTTTTTTGAATCACCCTTTTGCGATGCAGGCTATGATATATCAGATTATTATAAAGTAGCACCACGCTATGGCACTAATGCTGATGCAAAAGAACTGTTTAAAGAGGCACATAGCAAAGGGCTTCGAGTCTTGTTTGATTTTGTGGCCAGCTATACCTCAATGGAGCATCCGTGGTTTAAAGCCTCGGCGCAGCAGGCAAAGAACAAGTTTTCAAACTGGTATATCTGGACAAACAATATCTGGTTGAACCCTCCAAAGGAGTATCAGGACGCATTTATCAAAGGCCTGGGAACAAGGAATGGTCAGTACATGCGTAACTTTTATTATTGTGAGCCGGCTCTTAATTATGGTTTTGCTCTACCTGACTCAACACAGAAGTGGCAGCTGGCTCCAAATGACCCCGATGTACTTGCAATGCGTGAAGAAATGAAGAATGTGGTGCGTTACTGGATGAGTATGGGTGCTGATGGTTTCAGGGCCGACATGGCCGGAGCCCTCGTAAAGACATCCAATATTGCAGGAAACGAACAGTTTTTCAATACTCATGAGGATGCAACAAAGAAATTCTGGCAGGAGATTCGTGGCATGCTTAAAAAAGATTACCCGCAGGCATTCATGGTCTCAGAATGGTCTTATCCTGTTTCTGCCCTCGATGGCTGTTTCGATGCCGACTTCTTCCACTGGTTTGAAGGGTACAATGATCTCTTTCAGAAAGAGAGCTGGCGCATTCTCAATGGCTATTCAGAGGGTCACAGCTATTTTGATGTTGAAGGTAAAGGCGATATAAAACATTTCCTTGATAAATTCATGGAGCAATACATGCCAACAAAAGGCAAAGGTTACATCAGCATCCCTCTGGGGAATCATGATAATGCCCGCCTGGGAAACAAACGCAGCGACATCGATCTTGAAATCATTTATGCATTTGGACTGACCATGCCGGGTGTGCCTTTCATTTATTACGGAAATGAGATTGGAATGCGCCAGATGCCAGAGAGCTGGCCTCAGGTTGAGGGAGCTTACAGGCCAAGGAACGGTGCCCGGACACCTATGCAATGGAGTAGTGGTAAGAACCTGGGATTCTCCGATGCTTCATCTGAAAAACTTTATTTGCCTGTTGACACTGCAAAAGATGCACCAACCGTTGCTGCTGAAGAAAACAATCCGAACTCACTCCTGAACAAAACGCGCAAGCTTATTGCGATAAAACATAGTGAACCTGCTCTGGCAGCTTATGCTGAATTTATTCCTCTTTATGCAAAAGCAAACACCTATCCGTTTATTTATGCCAGAGCAAAAGACAAAAACGTTGTTCTGGTAGTGCTTAACCCGTCCGGAAAAGAAGTGTCAGCAGAGTTTGACATGAATCTCGAATACTCAAAAACAGTGCTTCTCGCTGGGAAGGAAATTAAAATAAGTAAAACAGGGAAAAAAATATCACTATCTGTTCCAGGTCAAACCTATTCGATTCTCAGGCTTGAGTAAATAAAGAAAGACCTTTTATTCCGGGCTTCCACCGGAACGAAGTATACTATATATATATGTATAAAGATGACTTCCGGGATTATATATTCATCTACCTGTTTTCAATTAAGGATCATATGACTCTACCCCCGTTTCTTCCACCGCCTGGTCCAAGTTCTATGGTGGCATATGCTGCATCCATTAAAAGAGGCTCATGAGTAACACACACTATTGTATTCCCTTTTTCAATCAGTTTCCAGAAAAGAGCCAGCAGCTTATCAATATCTTTTGGATGAAGACCACCGGTAGGTTCGTCAAGCATGATTATATTATTACTGCCCTTAATTGATGAGAGGCCTGAAACAAGTTTTAAACGCTGCAGTTCACCGGTTGACAGTGTCTGCAGGGAGCGTCCGCAAGAAAGGTGACCAAGTCCGGTTTTTAACATAAGCTCCACAACCTGGGTTGTATGTTTATATTCTTTGTCGCTAAAGCCCTGGTCAAAAAATTCCTGAAGTTGGCCAAAAGGGATCTGCAGAACATCATAGACTGACTTGCCATCAATAGTGACTTCCAGAATTTCATCCCTGAAGCCTGTCCCATCGCATCGCTCACATTGGTAAGTGACATCATTGAAAAAATCCATGCTTACTTTGCTCTCACCTGAGCCCTCACACTCCTGACATCGTCCTTCTTTAGAACCATTTATGAAGTGAGAAGTCTTAAACCCATGGGATTTACTTTTATCAGAGGTGGCAAAATGTCTGGCTATTACATCAGATATTCCAAGTTTACTTCCGACGGTTGCATTATATCCTTTACCAGGGACAGGTTGCTCAATATAAATCAGACTGTCAAAATTCTGAAAGCCTGTTATCTCTTTACATAATACCGGCTTTCCGGCGATCCAGCTTTCGTTTATGACTTTATCAAGAAGGCTTGTCTTCCCGCTTCCGCTTACACCGGTAATAACAGTCATTACACCTGAGCTTATGCTGAGGTCAATATTCTGAAGGTTATTTGCATATGCACCCTTTATTGTTAATCCTATTCGTGGTGAGCCGGTTTTCAGGTTCTTTGTGGAGCGATTATTTTCAGCGAGCGGATAATCTTTTGTTTCTCCGGAATATACAACAGATCCGCCTTCTCTTCCTGAGCCGGATCCCAGTTCAATAATGAATTGTGATTTTTTAAGTAGCATTGGTGAATTCTCAACCATGACAACAGTATTTCCGTTTTGGTTGAGATTTAATATAAGATCACCTATCTGCCTTGTGTCTTTCGGATGAAGCCCGAATGATGGCTCATCAAGCAGGTATGCAACCCCGCTCATCGGAGCTCTTGCAAGTCCGGCAAGCTGCAACCTCTGATATTCGCCTCCTGACAAAGTACCTACAATTCTGTCAGTACCAATGTATCCCAATCCTGCTTTTATCAATGCCTCAAGATAACCTGAAATATTTTCTTTAAATATCACGGCAGCATCCTGTTCAATGCCTGGTAGAAATTCTCCAGTGAAGTTATCCGAGAAGAAATAGATTGCCTCTTCAGAAGTCATTGCTGTCAGTTCGCCAATATTCAACCCTCCGGTTTTGAAGGAAAGCATTTCTGGTCTGAGCCTGTAACCATTGCAGTAATCACATTTGACAATTTCCATAAGGTTCAACATTGCCTCGCCCCTTGCATCAGCATGTTTACGGCTGTATTCTTCCTCAACGAGATGAAGGAATCCCGGCCATGTAGATTTAAGCTTATGAAGGCCTTCATTGTTTCCCCTCTTAAAATGCCAGTCCACACTAAAGATTTCATCACCGCAACCTCTTAATGCAATTTCTCTCGCCTGCGAGCTGAGACTTTTAAATGGGACTGAAAAGTCCAGACCATATTCCCTGCCAGCTGAAATTAAAGTTGCCACATATTGTCCATGAGGATCGCCATAAAACCTGCCTTGTTTTGTTCCGTCGAGCGCCCCATTGATAAGAGGCCTGTCAGGATGTGTAATAAACTTATATTCAGAGCAAACCGTAATGGCGCCGAGTCCCCTGCAAACAGGACATGCCCCCTCTTCGCTGTTAAATGAAAACCCTGTGGAGAGCGGTCTGGGGATATTGGAATCGGATTTTGAGAGCCTGCTGTACATCAGTCTGTATATATCATACAATCCGGTGTATGTGGCAACTGTTGATCTTGGATTTTTGACGGCGTTCTTTTTTCTGAGAGCAACGGAGGGTATCAATCCGGCAGATCGGTCAAGAAGAGCTATGCCTGGTTTACCTGAATTCTGGCGTATCTGTGATGACATGCTTTCCATAAATCTTTTCTGGCTTTCGGAGTGAAGGGTTCCGTAAACCAGGGAAGATTTTCCGCTTCCGGAAACGCCGGTGACGGCTGTTATCCTGTCAACCGGAAACGAAACATCTATATTTTTTACATTATTTGTTGACACTCCAAAAAGCGATATTGGAGCTTCAATTGTTTCTATGGTGCATTTCGTATTTATTGTTCGTCTTTTTGAACCATCGCGTGAAAGAAATGATCTGAGCTCTTCAATGGTCTTTGAGTCGCCTTTGCCGGTCAGGTCTGTCACCATTCCCTGTGCAACAATCTCTCCGCCTTCGTCAGCGCTGCCAGGTCCAAGGTCAACAATCCAGTCAGAATGAAGAATAAAAGCAGGATCATGTTCAATGCATAACAGGGTATTTCCTTTTGATACCAGTTTCCGGAGGGCTTTCATAAGTATCTCCACATCTGCCATATGCAGAGCTGTTGTTGGTTCATCGAGGATGTACAGTGTATTGCCCGTTGACGGTCGCGAAAGTTCTGAGGCCAGTTTCACTCTTTGGGCTTCACCTCCTGATAGTGTCGTTGATGGTTGTCCGAGTTTTAAATAACCAAGTCCCAGATCTGACAGTATACCTGTTATTGCTGTTATCTTTTTATTATCCTTGAAAAAGCTGTGAGCTTCATCAATCGTTAGCTCAAGCATATCAGAAATATTCAGATCCCTGTATTTAATCCCGAGTGTTTCCGGGGTGAAACGTTTTCCTTCACAAACGTCGCATTCAACCTGCACATTACCCAGGAAATGCATCC
>JGI20214J51650_10000144_pt1 | contig 43050 bp, 20 predicted proteins | sample WetSurMetagenome_FD_51650 | JGI IMG/M metagenome (IMG submission 51650)
GCTCATGGTCAAAAATCTTAATTAAAAAAATTATATTTACCACCTAAATCCTTGATAATTTGTGTTATGGTAAGATACTTACGAAACAGTAAAACCATATCAGGCAGATTGCATGATGAGATGGTTATGATGGACATGGAACAGGGCAAGTACTTTTCACTCAATCAGACTGCAACGGTTATATGGGAATTGCTTGAGAATCCTTTGACAATGGAGGAGTTATGCGACAGGCTGATGGGTGAATTTGAAGTGGACAGGGAGCGGTGTCTTGAAGAGGTGGAGGAGTATATTGATGAGATGAACAAGCTCGGACTGATTAAGACAGAGTAACCGGCCGGAGAGGGCAAAGCGCTGACAAACAATAAAAAAGTTGTAAAAAAACAACTCTCCTGCAACCATTTATGAATAAAAAATGTCTACTTTTAGACACTTTAGGAAATGAATATTTTAGAGTATGCATTATATGATGAATTCTGCTTTCAGAGGAGACAGACGGCTCATGGTCAGTGACTTGTGTTGCCGTCACGGAAAAGATGACAAAAAGGTTAGACGACCGGAAAAAGGTTTTGGTCATCGGTTAACGGGAGGTGTAAGAGTTTTACTTATTGCAACTCTAATGGTTTTAGGGGCCGTCTCGCAGCTATACGGACAGACAACATACACCTGGAAAGGTGCAAATAATGGATCTTGGGGGACAGGTACAAACTGGAATCCTACACGTACTACTCCGGCAGCAGATGACATTTTACAGTTTAACACAGGTACAACCCTGACGGTCACGGCTATGCCAAATCAGACCATAGGAAGGCTGACATTGTCAAACAACACTAAAATCACGATTGATTGTAATGGTAACAAGACTCTTACAATCGGAAACGGGGCAGGTACTGACCTTGACATTCAAAGTGGCTCTTCTCTGACTGTTATAAACGGGGTTGCGATTACCTTACCGGCAAGTGCCGATGCCAAAGTAGACGGGACACTCTCTTGTGACGGAAGATCTTTTTCTATTATTGCTGCTGCATCTGTTAACATCACAGGTACTTTATCAAACAGCTCAACGATTAATATTGCCGGAGTTATTACCAGTTCAGGTACATTAACCAATTCAGGCACAATAAGTAACTCGGGAATTATAACAAATAACAGTACAGGAACAATAACTAATTCAGGTACTATTACAAACAATACCACCGGTATAATAACCCAGGCAGGGCTTCTTAACAACTCGGGTACCTTAACTGTCAATGTGGGCACTACTTCAGTTAGCGGAACAATAGTGAACAGCGGCACCGTAACAGGCGCTGCAGGATATCTTACTTTCGAAAGCGGGAGCATCTACCAGCATGATCAGGATGGCGGAGACATTCCTTTAGCATCATGGAGTGTGACATCAACGTGTAAAGTTACCGGTGTGACAAACACAATTCCAACCATTGAAACTTTTAACCAGGCTTTCGGGAATGTTACATGGAACTGTCCATCACAGAATGGAGATTTAAGCTTTGCTGCGCAGCTGGTAAGAGTAGATGGCAATCTTAGCATTGTCAGCACCGGAACAGGAACACTTCGCCTTATGAATGGCGGAGGCACGGGTACATATGTTAACACCGTGTCAGGCGATTTTATTCAGAGTGGCGGGACATTTTACGTAGTAGGAACGTACACAGCATCAGGGGCCATGGATTTTCATGTAAACGGCGACTTCTCAGTTACATCCGGAACCTTTAATTTAGACGGGAATAATAATGGCGGAAGTGCAGGATCATTATATGTCGGAGGTAACTTTACCCTGGCCGCCGGAACAACGTTTACAGAAACAGGTGTTGGTACCAACACTATCTATTTTGCCGGCACTGCACCACAATTATATACGTCAGCAATATCGCTGACCAACACCATCAACGTTGTTGTAAACAGCGGTGCAACATTGCAAATGGGAACTGGAGCTTCTCCTTCAGTTCTGAGCGGAAGCAACGGAAATTTCACACTTTTATCCGGAGGGACCCTCGGTATTACTTCAATTTATGGGATTACCACCGGAACTACAGGTGCAACAGGCGGTAATATTCAGCTTACCGGAACAAGAACTTACAGTGCAGGAGCCAGTTATATATACAATGGAACCTCGGCACAGGTCACAGGAAATGGCCTGATGCAAAACAACTACCCTGCAAATCTGACAATAAATAACCCGGCCGGGGTCACCCTCACTGCCACAATAAATATTTCAGGCTTGCTTACAATGTCAAGTGGGACGCTTAATATGAGTTCCAGATTTATTACAGCGGGATCGCTTACAGGTTCATCCAATATTTCAGGAGGTTCAGGCGCGTTATCAATTACTATCGGGGGTGATAACACTAGCCCTGCTGCCTATAGCGGATTGATAAGCAACGGAGGGGCGACCTCGGTTACCCTGACAAAGACAGGAACAGGCGTTCTTACACTTGCAAACCCTGCTTATAACTATTCCGGAGTCACAACTATTACAGGCGGAGAATTGAGGTTAAATCCAACTTCTACGACAGCTACCTTTGCATCTCAGATAGTTTTGAACGGTGGTACCTTAGGAACATATGGTATTACAGCAAATTCTGTAATTACCTTTGCTTCAACCCTGAACCTTAATGCTTCCTCAACAATTTCACTGGGATCAAACAGCCATTCAATAAAGTTCCCCAACAGTTCAGTCACAGCCTGGGCCGGAGGAGCACTTGCCATATCAAACTGGGGCAGTAACGGAGGTCATGTCTTCTTTGGATCGGATGCCACAGGGTTATCCGCCGGACAGCTTTCAAAGATCAGTTTCAGCGGCTACCCGAGCGGAGCATCAATACTTCCTACCGGAGAGATTGTTCCTCCTACCTCATCAGTTACAATCAGTTCAGCATCACCCGCCAGCACCGCCGGGACAATCAAACAGGGGTCAGCAAATAATGTTGTTTATTCCTTCTCTGTTAATGCACCATCAGCGAAGGCAGTTATTTCAGGATTGCAGATAAATACAAGCGGATCATATATTTTAGGAGATATAGAAAGTTTAAAAGTCTGGTATTCATCTGACAACTCGTTCAGTGCCGCATCTGATGTTCTTATTTCTACAATACCATTTCCTTCAGCTGCAGGGACGCATGTTTTTCCTGACTGGAAAAACCAATCGATAAATGCAGGTGCAACAGGGTATTTCTTTATTACTGCCGATGTTGCATGTGCCGGAACATCAGGTGCAACTTTAACTGTAAATGCAATAAGCCCTTCGGATATCTCAATGTATGGAACAGTCACTGGTACTACAAGTGATGGAGGGGAGCAATCTGTTGAATATGTTACTTTGTTAAATGTAACAGGTATATCAGCTTCGGCCGGAGACACAAAATCAGTTCTAAGCTGGACTGCACCTGCCAACTGTTACGACGAGATACTTATTGTGGCAAGAGTAAATACTGTAACTACAGGCACTCCTTCCGGCGACGGATCGGCATATACAGCAAATCTCATTTATGAGTCAGGTTCAAGCTTCAACGGAGGTGGATTCGTTGTTTACAAGGGATCTTCATCTCCCCAGACAGTTACCGGTCTTGCAAACGGGCTCACCTATTACTTCACATTCTTTACAAGAAAAGGTACTGAGTGGACAGCAGGATCCACCAGAGGTGTGACAACTGTTGCTGCAAAGGCAGGCGATTATCAATCGGCCAACTCCGGCAACTGGGGTACATATAATACATGGTTGTACTATGACGGGTACAGGTGGTACACGCCAACAGCAACCGACGGGCTGCCTACAAACAACAGCGGCAGGGTGACCCTTGTTTACGGAACCACAGTTACCGTAGCAGCGAGTGTTAATGTTGACCAGGTTACCGTTGATGCTGGTGCCCAGATTAATGTAGCAACCGGTGTTGGTCTTACTGTAAGGGACGGAGCCGATGCAGTGGATTGCATAGTTAACGGAACCATTTATAACCAGGGAACAATAACATCAACAGGAGTATTAGGCTTTAACAGCGGTGCCGTTTATCAGCATGCCATGAATGGTGGTGCTATTCCTACAGCAACATGGGACCCGGCATCAACATGTTATGTAACCGGGATCACAAATACCAGCCCTACTGTGGTAAACCAAAGTTATGGCAACTTTATTTGGGAATGTGCAAGCCAGACCTCCTTAATAAATCTTGCCGGTAACCTGAGAACGATTAACGGAAGCTTTTCAGTCCTGAACACAGGAGCAACGGGTAAACTGACTCTTGGATTGGGTGAGGCGGGAGCTCTTACAATAGCAGGTGATTATATTCAGACGGGAGGTTCATTTGCAATATCTTCCAACAAAACAACCGTTCCTACGGCAGCTGCGGCAGCACGTACCATGACTGTTAACGGGAATTTTTCACTTTCGGGTGCGGCTTCAACTTTTGATTTAACCAATTCATCTACAGTTGGGAATACAGCCACACTTTATGTAAATGGTAACTTTACACATACATCAGGTCTATTGACTGAAACGGGTGCTACAACTGCAAGCAGCATCACATTTAATGGAACCGGTACCCAGCAGCTTTACACATCCGGCGGGACTGTAAGCAATGTGGTCAACTTCAATGTTTTGAGTCCTGCTTACCTCCAGATGGCAGTAGAAGGAACCACTATTACAGGTGCAGGAACATTTACACTTCAGTCAGGTTCAACCCTGGGAATTACATCAGCCAACGGCATAACATCGGCAGTGGGTACTATGACAGGGAACATCCAGACTACTTTGGGACGTTCTTTCAACACAGGTGCCAACTACATATATAATGGTACCGGTTCACAAAACACGGGAACAGGATTGCCAACCGGAACAATCACAGGCAATGTGACAATAGCTGCCGGAGCAAATGTGACCACCACAAACAATATTGTTGAAAACGGGACACTCACAGTTAACGGGACCCTGATACCAGGTGCAGCAGCACAGATAATGAGTGGCACAGGAACACTTACAGGCACAGGAACAGTTCAGGTAAACCGTACAGCTGCAACTGCTGATTTCTCATCACAGTATACAATAACAAACAAGACCCTTTCAAACCTTACTGTAGAATATACAGTTCCGGCGGGTTCACAGATTGTATCTGCAATAACATATGGCAATCTTAAGCTTGATAATACAAGCGGTACAAATACCCTGGCTGGTACAGCAACAGTAACAGGCACACTTACAACAACCACTGGAGGGAAATTTGATGTAGGCATTAACAAGCTTACACTGGCAACCCTTGTAAATAATGGCTCAATAACTTTAAATTCAACAGGCGTGGGCACTAACGGCTCGATGACTGTAAGCGCTGCCAGCGGCAGCGGTACTGCCACCTATACCCGATATATGCCTAATGATATAGTATGGCACTATGTCTCATCTCCTGTCAGTGCTTCATCACCCGCCGGATCGTTCTATGCATGGAATGAGCTGACAGGGCTGTGGGATGCATCCCCGATGAATACCACCTCTTCACCGCTTGTCAGCGGCAAGGGATATACACTTGTGGGTGGCGGTGCAGGCAGTATTACTGTAGCTTATACCGGATCGGTTGTCACATCGGCCAGTCAGGCTGGTACGGCACCTTTTAATTCAACCGGGACCTATGCCAACGACAGAGGCACATGGGGCGGAGGCGGATGGAACCTGTTGGGCAACCCGTTTACCTCGGCAATGAGCGCAACAACTTTTATAAACGTAAACGGAACAGCAGGCAGCAACAGCCTTGATCCCAACTATAACGCAGTTTATATATATAACGGCAACACCTATAGCTATATAGGCAGTGAGATCCCCGGTTACCCCAATGCCTCAGGGACTTTTGGATCAAGCAATATCCAGGCCGGACAGGGATTCTTTGTACTTGCAAATTTCAACGGGGTGACATTTAACATTACAAATGCCATGCAGACACATGATCAGGCTGTTGTGATGACAAAGTCAACAAAGAACGATGAAGCATGGCCGGGCCTTCAGCTGAAAGCAAAGAAAGGCGACATTGAGTCAATGACTATGATTGCCTTTAACAACGCGATGACAGCAGGCCTTGACCCTGGTTATGATGTCGGCCTTTTCAGCTCAGGTGCAGATGTTGAAATATACACACTGCTTGAAGAAGATAACGGCACATACTTTGCACGCCAGGCAGCACCTTATCCTGAAAGTGATACGCTGTCAGTTGCCATAGGAGTTGATGCTCCCACAGGAGGATCAGTGACCTTCTCGGCTTTCACCATTCCTCTTCCTGACTATAAGTTCTATCTCGAAGATCGATTGGCAGGCGTTTCCACAGATTTAACCAGTTCAACATATACCGCAGTGCTTCCTGAAAATACCTATGGTACAGGAAGATTTTACCTGAGACTGAAAGAGGGAACAAAAACGGATGTCACTCCGGTTCCTGATGATCCGGGCCTGCTTAACATCAGTCTGTGGTCAGACAATAATACGGTCTATGTGAAAGGCACTGTAAGCTCCGGTGCAATTGCATATGTTTATGGTTTAAGCGGGAATCTGATTTATGAAAACCACCTCACTGAAGGAAACTATAACACATTTACAGTTGACAGGGCAACAAACGGAATTTATATTGTAAGAATTGCTGACGGAACAAAAGCAGTGACAAAAAAACTGCTGCTCAGATAGAGTATTATAATATTAGCTTCTGTTGTCTCCTGAAGTAAGGATATATACATAAGATACAGAAACAACCCCGGACAGTTTGATCCGGGGTTGTTTTTTTTAAGTGAAGCGGAAGCGTCAATAATTCAACGATATACACAGGTTTTCTTAAAGAAACGCTGTAAAAATTATTTAATCTTGTAAAAAATTTATAATTTGCAAATTCCTCATGCAATGTTTTAGTCTGTACAATTTTATTATTCGGGTCATGAAAAGAAAGCTGTTTTTTGCTGCTGGAATTGCTATTCCAAAAGAACTTAAAAAAGACAATCTCTTCAATGAAAGGATAAGGCTTATAATGAAAAGACCCGTAATGCATGCATTTATTTTTGCTTTGCTCATTTTATGCAGCGGTGAGGCAAAAGCTGTCACCAAAACATGGGCCGGCACCACAGGCTCCGGTTTAAACTGGACTCTGGGGACTAACTGGTCAGGAGGAACTGCACCTGTTGCCGGTGATGATATTGTCTTTAATACACCCGGAACAATTTCATTTTCAACTTTGCCTGGCTCATCAGTTGCCTATAACTCACTTACCATTTCACAGGGTGATATTACACTGAGCGGTGCATCAGCAATATCTTTTACTTTGGGTGGCGCTGCAGGCACTGACCTTACTGTAGCAAGCGGGGCCTCATTAACTATCAGCACAGGATTAACTATAATAATTGCCTCCGGATCAACAGCAGATATCAGCGGTACACTGACAAACCGTAACATATACAATACAGGCACTACCAACACTCTTACAACTGTAACGGGAACAATAATAAATTATGGTGGCATAACCAATTCATCGGTTAACCGCCTGGTATTCTCATCAGGCAGTACTTATCAGCACGCCCTGAATGGCGGGGTAGTTCCGGATGCAACATGGGATGTTAACTCTACATGTGCCATTACGGGCACAACGGGTACCCTCCCGGTAATATCCGCAATTACGCAGCCTTTTGGAAACTTTACCTGGAACTGTCCTTCACAGGGAACCTCTCTTGATTTAGGTGGTATCCTTACTTCAATAGACGGGAATTTTTCAGTTCTCTCAACAAATGGCAGGCCAGTTGAGTTAAGCCGAAATGTTGCATGTAACCTCAGGGTCAAAGGCAATGCCTCAATTAACGATTATTTTGGGATAGGATCAACATCACTGGCAAACACCATGACTGTTGACGGCAATTTTGAACAGACAGGAGGACCATTTTATATCTGTCCGGCCGGGGGTAACGCAACATTAAATGTAGGAGGTAATTTCAGCAGTGCCGGTAACTTCAACTTTACATATGCAAACTTTCCGGCTACTGCAGTATTGAATGTGACAGGAAATCTGTCAATGACCGGTGGCACATTCAATATGAGCACCACCAGCTCTACAGGAACATTGAACCTGGGCGGTAACTTCACTCAAAGTGGAGGTACAATAACAGAGAGTTCGACAGGAAGTGGCTCCATTATCTTTAACGGGACAGGCACACAGCTTTATACATCCGGTGGTACAATCAGCAACACAATAAACTTCACAGTTAACAGCGGATCTACCCTGCAGATGGGCGCAGGAGGAACCACCTCCCTCATAACCGGCAGCATCGGGTCTTTTACTCTTTCATCAGGGGCCACGCTCGGTATTACCTCTGCTGACGGCATAAGCAAGACAGCTGCTACGGGTAACATACAGGTCTCCGGGACAAGAACATACTCAACAGGTGCAAGCTATATATATAATGGTACCATTGCCCAGGTCACCGGTGACGGCCTGATGCAGAACAACGCGGCAAACCTGACTATTGATAACGGTTCAGGGGTGTCACTCACTGAGGCAACGACAATCTCCGGGTTACTGACAATAAGCAACGGCACGCTTAACCTGGGAAACCATAACCTGACTGTCGGCTCACTTACAGGCTCGGGAGCTATTTCAAACTCATCAGGTACTGCTTCAAATGTGACCCTGACGGTAGGATCGGATAACACTAGTCCTGCTGTGTACAGCGGCGCAATAAGCAACGGATCAGCCACATCGGTTTCACTTATAAAGACAGGGATAGGCACACTCTCTCTTTCGGGGACAAATATTTATACCGGTGCAACAACGGTAACCGGAGGCATCTTACAATCTGAGGCTGCAAACTCTTTAAGCAGCAGTTCAAATGTTGTATTGAACGGGGGAACTGTGAAAACAGGTGATGTTACCGGTTACAGTCAGGCTGCAGGCACACTCGGCCTGCAGTCGGGATCAACAATTGCGCTTGGAACGGGAAACCACACACTGACATTTAATGCCAGCAATGGACTTACCTGGGCAGGCGGTGCAACGCTGACAATAACGGGGTGGATCGGTACGGCAGGCTCATCCGGTACAGCTGGTCAGATATTTATTGGCTCTGATGGCAACGGACTTACAGCTGATCAGCTTTCAAAGATCACGTTTAACGGATATAATGCAGGTGCCATAATGCTTTCATCGGGAGAAATAACGCCTTCAGGAGCGCCTGATATTGCAATCGGCTCTGTTCCTGACATTGCAGCAGGTGACATAGTCCAGGAATCGGTAAATGATGTCATCTACAGATTCTATATCACTTCATCGCTGGGAGATGCCGTAATTTCAGGATTAAAGATAAGTACTTCCGGCTCCTATTCTTCTTCAGATATATCAAACTTCAAAGCCTGGTACTCTTCGGACGACAGTTTCAGCGCATCGTCGGATATACTTTTGTCTACTGTTACATCATTATCGGGAGGGACTCCTTACCAGTTCCCTGAATGGAAAAACCAGAAGATAAACATGGGTACGACGGGCTATATCTTTATAACAACTGATGTCACCTGCCCTTCTACATTAGGCGCAACTATCAATATCGATGCAGTGACCTCATCTGATATCTCCTTCATTGCAGGCAATATTTCAGGCACAACAAATAATGGCGGAACCCAGACCGTTGTGATTGCCACACCTGTTAATGTGACTTCGCCATATGCCACCACTGATGACTCAAAATCTACTCTTTCATGGACAGCTCCTTCAGCCTGTTATGCCCAGATAATGATAGTTGCAAAGGCAGGTGCTGCCGTCACTGCCAAACCCACGGGAGACGGATCTTCTTATCATGGCAATCTTAACTTTACCATAGGTGATGCGTTTGATGGCGGCCACATAGTTTATATAGGGACGACATCACCCGAAACGGTAACCGGCATGTCCAACGGCACAACCTATTATTATACGTTTTTTACACGCAATGGTTCAAACTGGAGCGATGGCATAACGACCAGCGCTAAGGCTGTAGCTGCTGCAAGCCTTGACTTCAGGTCTGTCAAAAGCGGAAACTGGAACGACATAACTGTCTGGGAAGTCAATAATGGTTCAGGTTGGGGACCGGCTTCAACATCACCAACCAGCGCAAATAACGTCATTACTATTCTCAACGGACATAATGTTACTGTAAACCAGGATGTTTCAGTAGACCAGGTGACAGTGGCAACAGGAGGTAAAGTGACAGTGAACAATGTCACCCTGACAATTGCTAATGGCACGGATGACGATTTTATTGTTGACGGAACAGTTGAGCTTAAAGGTACGTCAGGAGTAATTGCCACAACAGGCACACTGGTGTTTAACAGCAATGCATCCTATATTCACAACAGGGACCGTGGAGTGATCCCTACCGCTACCTGGAATGTCACTTCAAACTGTACTATTGCAGGTATGCTGGCAACAGATTATGGTACTGGTGAAACATCCTCTTTTAACCAGTCATTTGGCAATTTCACATGGAATTGTCCGTCGCAGACCCTTGAGGTGAGTCTTTACGGAAGTCTGAGAACGGTAAAGGGCAATTTCTCCGTTGTCAATACTGGGACAGCTGATTTTTCACTGGGAGGAACCACTGCGGGTGATCTCACTATTGACGGCAACTATATTCAGACAGGCGGAACATTAAGCGTTACACGTGCTACAAGTGCAAGGGCAATTACTGTCAAAGGGAACTTTTCACTGACAGGGGGCACATTAAATATGAGCAGTGCACAGACAAGTAATACGGGGACATTAAATGTTGCAGGCAATTTTACTTTTACAGGTGGAGCCATTGATGAGGGCACTTCATCTGCAAGCCCGGGTGGCATAATTGTTTTTAACGGCACATATAATGGCACCACAGGTATGCAGACGTATACCTCTGGAGGCACTGTAAACAACGCAATAAATTTTGCGGTTAACAGTGGTGCTTATCTTCAGATGGCTACTGCCGGGACAACCGTTACCGGTGCAGGCACCTTTTCACTTCTGGCCGGCGCCACGCTTGGCATTACTTCGCCAAACGGAATTACTGCTGAGGTTGCAACAGCCACAGGAAACATTCAGACAACCGTCGGCAGGGTTTTTAATGTCAGTGCAAACTATACATACAACGGCACGGGTTCACAAAATACGGGAACAGGATTGCCGACGGCAACTATAAAAGGTAATATTAAAGTTGCTGCCGGAGCTGTTGTAACTGCGACAAATGCTATTGCATCAGACGGCATTATTTCAGTTGACGGCACCTTTATACCCGGAGCAGCGCAGGTTATCAGCGGGGCCGGCACTCTGTCAGGGTCAGGTACAGTGATGGTTACACGCACTGCCCCAACAGCTGATTTCTCTTCGCAATATACTTTAACAACAAAGACGCTGACGGCTCTTACAGTTGAATATTCAGAGCTCACCGGGGCACAGGATGTTTCTCCTCTGACATATTATAATCTTAAACTTGACAACACGAGCGGAACCAATACGCTGTCAGGGGCAGCAGTTGTCACCGGCACGCTTACAACCACATCAGGTGGTACATTTGATGTCGGGGTGAGTCAGCTGACTGTGGGAACGCTTGTAAACAACGGTTCAATAACCCTTAACTCCACAAATGTTTACACTAACGGCTCCATGACTGTTGCTTCGGCAAGCGGAACAGGCACGGCAACCTACACTCGTTTCATGCCTGCCGATGCGGTATGGCATTATGTCTCTTCTCCTGTAAATGGTTCATCACCATCCGGTTCATTTTATGCCTGGGATGAGGAGACAGGAGAGTGGGGTGCGGCCCCGATCAGCACATCATCATCACCGCTGGTGAGTGGTAAAGGTTATACTCTTGTGGGAGGCAGCACAGGCGATGCTTCAGTTTCCTACACCGGATCGGTTGTCACTTCGGCCAGCCAGCACGGCACGGCACCATATTACAGCATTGACACATATACCAACGACAGGGGTGCATGGGGTGGCGGAGGATGGAACCTGCTTGGCAATCCGTTTACCTCGGCAATGGACGCCTCAACATTTATTGATGTGAATGGCGAGGCAGGCAGTAAGAGCCTTGATATTAACTACAACGCAGTGTACATCTTTGACGGCACCTCCTTTACCTATATCGGGCAGGAGGTCCCCGGCTATCCAACCGGCTACGGTAACTTCGTTTCTGACAACATTCAGGCAGGTCAGGGTTTCTTCGTACTTGCAAATAAAGATAATGTAACATTTAACTTCACCCCTGCAATGCAGGTTCATGACCAGACAGTGCCAATGACAAAGAAAGCTTCGAAAGATAAAAAGGGCTGGCCGGGGCTGCAGTTAAAAGTCAGAAAGGATAACCTGGAAGACATGACCACGGTGGTTTATAACGAAGGGATGACCCGCGGACTCGATCCCGGCTATGACATTGGACTTTACGAGTCAGGTTCAGACCTGGCTGTCTATACCGTACTGTCACAGGATAACGGTAAAAACTTCACACGCCAGGCCCTGCCTTTACCTGAAAGTGACACAACAACCATTGCCGTTGGCGTTGATACCAGGAACGGAGGTACAGTAACATTCTCGGCATACGTCATTCCTCTGGTTAATTATACCTGTTACCTTGAAGACCGTGCGACAGCAATATATACCGACTTAAGCACAGGAACATATAATGCACAGATTGCCGCTGACACATACGGAACAGGCCGTTTTTACCTTAAAGCCATCCGCACGGGTAACAGCCAGAGAAGGTCTCCGGCTGACAATCCTGACATGAATGATATCCGCATCTGGAAGTCGAATGACAAGATTATTATCCAGGGAGAAACAGGCAGCAATGCCACTGCCGAAATGTATGACGTGCAGGGTCACATTATTTTAAAGACACGGCTTGCCGGAGCATCGCTGAATACAATAAATGTGCCTGCAGATGCCAATGGCGTTTATATTGTTATTGTAAGAGACGGAGGAAAAGTTTACAGGCAGAAGATTGCCGTTTTGTAAGATAAGCGTAAAGCATAGAACGTAGAGCGTAAAGTGGGGTACACTATACGCTCTCCGCTCTCCGCTTTACGCTTATTTCTTGTATCTTTAAGAAATGAAAGACGTCGTTTATATTGCAAAGACTTTCCGTCTTTTAAAAGAGCATAAGCCATGGAAGCTGGTACTGATTTTTACACTCACTCTTTTCATGGGAGTGAGTTCAGGTTTTTCAATCATGCTGCTCATACCGCTTTTGCAACTGCTTAATGTAGGTGGCGGCGCTTCAGCCGGAGGGGCCGGACAGATTTTTCAAAACATTGCTGCAAGAGCAGGCATCAGCCTCACCCTTGAGACGATCCTGATCGTTTACGTTACCATTCTGACAGTAAACGCCCTTCTTCAGTACTGGAAAACGATGCTTGACACCAGGTATCAGCAGACGCTTATTTATTACCTGCGCAACCGCCTTTTCAGAAAGATCATATATGCAGAATGGACGGTGCTTAACAGTAAGAGCAAAACAAATCATTTGCAGGTACTTACGAAAGAGGTCCCCAACCTGGCCGAATATGTATTTTATTACCTGCGGTTACTGACAACCTTAATCATTTCGGCAAGTTACATTGCCTATGCACTTATACTGTCAGCAGGGTTCACTATTATTATAATATTAATAGGAGGGATCCTGTTCTTCATTTTGAGACGATACCTTTTTAAATCGTTTCACCTGGGCGAGGAATTTGTTTCGTCGTATAACAGGCTGTTAAAGTATATCGATGATTTCTGGCAGACAGTGAAGATTGCCAAGGTGCACAGTTCGGAGGACTTTTACTTCGACAAGTTTGATGAAGCGAGCACTTCGCTGCTCAGTCTGGAGTCGACGATGCAGAAAAACTGGTCATTACCCCAGCTTATCTATCGCATATCAGGGATCGTGATTCTCGTTCTGATTGTATATATAGGCTTTAACACCGGTAGGGTACCTGTCACATCATTTTTCATACTTATTATTCTCTTCTCACGCATATTTCCGCAGTTTGTGGGAATGAACACTGATGTTAATATGATTTTGTCTCATGTGGCATCAGTGAAGCTGGTAATGGAGCTTGATCAGGAGTTTTCAGATGAAAAGCCTGAAGAGAGAAAAAGTGCAGTTAATATAGGACCGGAAAAGGAGATCAGGCTTGAAAACATAAGCTTTTCATATGCTGATGGTGAAAAACTCTTTGACAACTTCAATGAAACCATTCCGGCAAAAAGTATAACAGGCATAATTGGTGAATCAGGCATAGGTAAGACAACGCTGATTGATTTGATTGCGGGTCTTCAGAAGCCCGATACGGGTAAGATTTACATCGATGACAGATATCTTGATGAAGAGATGCTTCCGGATTGGAAAGCAGGGATTGGGTATCTGCCGCAGGACTCTTTTTTTATTGATGGTACCCTGCGTGAGAATCTTGTATGGGACAGCCGGGGTGATATTAGTGATAAAGATATTTTGGATGTTCTGGGTCAGGTGAATGCCACTCATCTTCCCGGGCGGTTTGAGGACGGGCTGGATGCTTTTATTGTAAACTACCCCTTCTGTTTTTCAGGCGGAGAGTGCCAGCGGCTGGCTCTGGCCAGGGTATTGCTGCGCCGACCACGGATACTGCTTCTAGATGAAGCAACATCATCACTCGATTCGGAAAACGAAGCCCAGATTATGGATGTTATTTGCAGGCTAAAAGAAAAAGTAACTATAATTTTTGTGACACACAAAGTCTCCCTGCTGGAGTACTTTGACAAAGTGATAAGGCTTTGACAATTAGTAATTAACAATTAACAATAAACAATAGGAATGAGGGTTGAGTGCGGATTCTCATGCGGGGGCGACAACAACGAAGAAAAATGCATACTTATGCATAATAATCCTACGTTGTACCTTAGTGAACTGCAAAGAATGCGGATTGTTATTTATTTGTTAATTTTGCAATGGAATGAGGAAGCGTATATTACAAACTCTGACAAAGGGTTATCTTCCACGGTGGGTGGTCCTGCTTTTTGACCTGTGGGTTATTGGGTTCAGTTTTGTCTTCAGCTATGTACTGAGGTACAATGTGAGGCCGCTGAACATTAACATGACTGTGATAACCTGGGACTTACTGATTGTAGTCTTTATTTATTTTATTGCTGCAGTAATTTTCCATCCGTATGCGGGTGTTATAAGAAACACCACAGCAAGTGACATAGTAAAGATTTTTGAAACGGTAGGATTGGGGACAATGATGCTGCTTGGTGTGACGCTGGCTGGACGTCACTACTTGCCGGGATCGGTCTTTGTGATACCTATTTCAATCATTATAATCCACACCATGGTATCAGGGTTTCTGCTTACCCTCAGTCGTCTTGCAATAAAATATTTCTTTACACTTATAACCAGCTCGCCAAAGGGTGTGAAGGTGATGATTTATGGTGCGGGCGAGCTTGGTCATATTACGCTTATATCAATAGAGAGAACAACTGATCTGAGTTACAGGGTCGCAGGGTTTATTGATACAAATAAAAAACTCCAGGGGATGAGCAAGAGCGGGGTTATTATCTATTCTCCCGAGCAGGCTATGGGTCACATGCTTGTTGAACAGGATATTAAGGAGGTGATAATAGGTGTCAACCCAGCGAAACAGGTAAAGAAGAACATGGATGAGATGTACGACTTCTGTCTCAGGCATAAGATCACTGTAAAGAAGGTTCCTCCTTTGAACGAATGGATTAACGGGACATTCAATGCGCGGCTGATACAACCCATAGATATTGAGGACCTCCTTGGAAGAGATGTTATAACTCTTGATACAAAAAGGATTCAGACAGGGCTCAAAGACAAAACAATACTTATTACCGGAGCTGCAGGTTCAATTGGTTCGGAGATGGTGAGGCAGCTTATGATATATGACACCGGCAACCTTATACTGTTAGACCAGGCTGAATCGGCTCTGTACGATCTTCAAATGGCAATACAAGCTAAATATGGAGAGACAAGGCATTTTGAAATAGTGGTTGCCGATATAACAAATGAGTCGCGTATGCGGAGGGTTTTTGAAAAATATCATCCGCAGATTGTTTTTAATGCCGCAGCTTACAAGCATGTGCCTCTGATGGAAGATAACCCCTGCGAGGCTGTGCGCGTAAATATAGGCGGGACAAAAATACTTGCCGACCTGTCAGTTACGTTTGAGGTGGAGCGTTTTGTAATGATCTCCACAGACAAGGCTGTCAATCCGACAAATGTAATGGGAGCATCAAAACGCATATCTGAACAATATATACAGTCACTGGCTTTAAAAGATCATGTAAAGACCGAGTTTGTTACAACACGTTTTGGGAATGTGCTTGGTTCAAACGGTTCTGTTGTGCCGCTCTTTTTAAAGCAGATAAAGAACGGAGGACCGGTCACGGTCACTCATCGGGATATACGACGCTACTTTATGACCATCCCTGAAGCCTGCCAGCTGGTGCTTGAGGCCGGGTTTATGGGCATCGGGGGAGAGATATTCGTCTTTGACATGGGAGAACCGGTGCGGATATGGGATCTTGCTGAAAAAATGATATCACTGTCGGGCCTCATCCCCGGGAAAGATATAGATATTGTTGAAGTGGGCCTTCGTCCGGGCGAGAAGCTGTATGAAGAAGTGCTTGCCATCAAGGAGAAATGCAAACCGACATATAACTCACGCATTCTTATTGCAGATGTCCGTAAGGAGGATCATAAGTATATCAGGGAAAAAGTTATGGAGATGCTTGACGGGATGGGGACAGATGGTGAGGTCAAGATAGTAGCCAGGATGCTTGAGCTGGTACCGGAATTTAAGCCACAGAATGAGCGGTATAAAAACGCTTCTTTTGTAAAAAACTAAACAGGAACCCGTTTCTTTTTATAGCTTTGAAGTAACGATTACCAAAATCATATTTAATGAAGTATTTGTCCAATTCACGTGTTCTTGTAACAGGGGGAGCAGGATTTATAGGGTCGGCGCTTTGTCATGACCTGATTGAGAGAGGGAACACGGTTGTTTGCCTTGACAACTTTGCAACCGGGAAAAAGGAGAATATTGCAGAGCTGACTAAGAACAGCTCTTTTCGTCTCATAGAGGGCGATATAAGAGATCCGGATGTATGCCGTAAGGCAGTTGAGGATGTTGATGTGGTGATGCACGAAGCAGCACTGGGGAGCGTACCGAGGAGCATTGTTGATCCCGCCGCAACCAACGATGTCAATATCAATGGTTTTCTTAACATGCTTGTTGCTGCGCGCAATGCAGAAGTAAAGAGATTCATATTTGCCTCCAGCTCATCTGTTTATGGTGACTCGGCAGAATTGCCCAAAAGAGAGAATAACACAGGTAAGGTGCTCTCTCCTTATGCATTGACAAAATTTGTCAATGAAGAGTATGCCCGTCTTTTCAGCAAACTTTATGGTATGGAGACAATAGGTCTCCGGTATTTCAATGTCTTTGGCCGCCGGCAGGATCCGGAGGGGCCCTATGCCGCGGCAATACCTCTGTTTACAATCAGATTTAAAAAAAAGCTGTCGCCGGTGATAAACGGTGACGGGTCGCATTCACGCGACTTTACTTATATTGACAATGTTATTCTGGCCAATAACCTTGCTGCAACAACGACCGACCCGGGTGCCCTTAACACAATTTATAATATTGCCTGCGGCGAGAGGGTGACAATCAGTGACCTGGTATTGAAGCTGCGTAAAAGCCTTGCCCGGTTTGATAGCTCCATTGAGGCTGTCGAGCCTCTCTACGGGCCGGAGAGGAAGGGGGATGTGCCTCATTCGCATGCCTCGATTGACAGAGCCGGGAAGCTTCTGGGCTTTAAGCCGTTGGTATACTTTAATGAGGGACTGGAACTGGCCGCTGAGTGGTACTATAATAATTATTAAATCAAATAGTTACTGAGATGTCTATCAAGCCTGTTGTACTTGTCACCGGTGCCGATGGTTTTATCGGATCACATCTGACAGAGCTGTTACTGACGAAGGGATACACTGTACGCGCTCTTGCTCAATATAATTCGTTTAACAGCAGCGGGTGGCTTGAAGAGATAAAGCCTTCAGCAAGGCTGGCGATAATCAGCGGTGATGTGCGTGACCCTCATTTCTGCAAAGAGCTTGTAGGCGGCACTTCCCTCATATTTCATCTCGCCGCACTGATAGCCATACCCTATTCATACCGGGCACCATCATCATATGCTGACACCAACATTACGGGGACATTGAACATATGCCAGGCTGCGCGCGATTGCGGAAACATACGTCTGATTCACACATCCACATCTGAGGTCTATGGCACTGCCATGTATGCACCTATAGATGAGAAACATCCGCGCCAGCCACAGTCGCCTTATTCGGCTTCCAAAATTTCGGCAGATGCCATGGCATTAAGCTTCTGGCACTCTTTTGATCTGCCGGTAACAGTGGCACGCCCTTTTAACACTTATGGCCCGAGACAAAGCGCACGCGCGGTGATACCTACAATAATCACTCAGATAGCTTCAGGAGCGCAGGAGATAAAGCTTGGCAGCCTGACCCCTAAAAGGGATATGAATTATGTAAGGGATACAGTTAACGGTTTATTATCTCTGGCAGAGTGTGACAGTACTATAGGCAGAGAGGTTAACATCTGCACGGGTGATGAAGTATCAGTAGGGGAGATTGCTGAAACGATTATGGAGCTCATGAGCGTGGAGGCCACAATTATCACTGACGAAGAGAGATTAAGACCGGTGTCATCTGAAGTATTCAGGTTGTGTGGCGATAATACGCTTATAAAAACGCTCACCGGTTGGAAACCTGAATATGACCTCAGGGAAGGACTGAGAAATACTATTGAATGGTTTATCAGACCCGGGAATCTGATAAGATATAAGCCCGGAGTTTATAATATATGAAAAACAGTTTTTGGGACGATATTATCTCGTTTGTCAGGGAGACGTACAATAAACCTGAGGGGTTGATTCCACTGCATGAACCCAGGTTCAGAGGTAATGAACGCAAATATGTGCTTGACTGCCTCGATACGACCTTTGTTAGCAGCGTTGGTGAGTATGTCGGACGGTTTGAGGAATCAATAGCAAAGTATACAGGAGCCGGGTTTGCCGTTGCTGTTGTAAACGGCACATCGTCACTTCATCTTGCACTACAGCTTGCCGGTGTAACAGGTAACGATGAGGTCATCACACAGCCTCTGACATTTATTGCCACTGTAAATGCTATTGCCTATACAGGAGCGATGCCTGTATTTGCCGATGTTGACAAAGACACCATGGGTCTGTCGCCGCAAAGCGTTGAGAATTTTCTCAGGAAACATAGTCATCAGGGTGACGGAGGGTATACTTATAACAACGAAACGGGCAGGCGCATTGCAGCATGTGTACCGATGCACACCTTTGGACACCCCTGCCGTGTTGATGAACTGAGAGTCATTTGTGACAGGCATAATATTGCTCTGATAGAGGATGCTGCCGAGTCGCTTGGCTCCTTTTATAAGAACAAACACACCGGTACTTTCGGCCATCTTTCCATTCTGTCGTTCAATGGCAACAAGATAGTCACCACAGGCGGCGGAGGGATGATCCTCACAGATAATAAAGAGGTTGCACTTCATGCAAAACATCTTACAACCCAGGCCAAGATACCACACAGGTGGGAATACAGGCATGATGAGACGGGGTATAACTACAGGCTGACAAATATACAGGCAGCGCTTGGCTGCGCACAGATGGAGATGCTGCCCTCCTTTGTTGAAAGCAAGAGGACACTCGCGGAAAGCTACAGTCATTTTTTTGCATCGGGAGAGATGACTTTTATAAGCGAGCCTGCAGAAGCAAACTCAAATTACTGGCTTAATGCTGTTTTACTCCACAACAGGGAAGAGCGCGATGCCTTTCTTGAATATACCAACGACAGGAATGTTCAGACACGCCCGGCATGGGACCTGATGACAACACTGCCAATGTACAGCAAATGCCAGTCGACCCCGTTACCAAACGCAACATTTATTGCTGACCGACTTGTAAACATACCTAGTAGTGTAATATGAATACCAACCTGCCTAAAATTAAACTCAGAGCACTGACTGAATCTGATATGGAGATTACCTGCCGCTGGCATAACAGTGAGGATATTAAGCTTAACTATGCGGGCCACCCTTTTCCTGTAAATATTGAAATGGAAAAGAAGTGGTATGAAAAAATCCTTCACAGCAACTTCCCAACAACAATATTCGGTATTGAAGCAGCTGATACATCTGAGCTGGTGGGTCTGGTAATGTTAAAGGATATAAACATGATTAACGGTAATGCTGAGTTTTCTGTTTATATAGGTGATGAACATAACCGTAACAAGGGATACGCTTCTGAGGCCACCCTTGGGACTGTAGATTTTGCATTTAAAAAAATGGGGCTCCACAGAGTATGGCTCAGAGTACTGGCAGATAATACTGCTGCAATTAAGTTATATGAAAAAGCCGGCTTTGTAAAAGAGGGGATCCTTAAGGAATCTGTTTTTAAGGAAGGCTCTTACAGGGACGAAATAATATTTGCCATCGTCAACGGGAAGTAATGATTAAAATACTTACTACAAACGATGAAAATGAATGGAATAATGCTCTTGAGAGAATATCTTCTTCAAGACGTGATATCTACTTTACCCCCGCTTACTATAAGCTGTACGAGCACCTGGGAGACGGAACGGCCCTCTGCTTTGTACATGATAATGGGAAAGAGATAGGCCTTTATCCATTTCTGAAGAATGAAATTAACAGCCTGGGATACAATCTTCCTGAGAAGTACTTTGACATCCAGGGTGCCTATGGTTATAACGGAGTTCTTACAGACAGCCTGACACCTGCTTTTGCTGATGAGTTTTACAATGCTTTAAGCAATTATTGCCATGAAAATAAGGTTGTTGCTGAGTTCACAAGGTTCCACCCGCTGCTGGCAAATTACAACTTCAATAACGGTTATTTCAACATAATTGACGACAGAATATGTGTCTATTTCGATCTGATGAAGCCTCGTGCTGAAATATTCAGGGACTTTCAGCATACTACCAGGAAACAGATCAGGAGAGCTTCCGGGCGTTACGGCATTGAGGTTGTAACAGACATAAACGGCACAGAATGGGCTGGAGATGTTTTTCAGATATATAGCACCACAATGAACAGGGTGGGCGCAGTGAAGGCGCTTTATTTCAATGAAGAGTTTTTCAGAGAGCTTCTTTCACTGAAAGGAGCCGTATTATTCAGAGCCTTGCTGCATGGAAAACTTATTGCATTTATCATTGGTTTCAGCGGAGGTGAATATTTTCATGGTCACCTTGGAGGTTCACTTGAAGAGTATATAAACATGTCACCAAACGGGCTGCTATACTGGACTATGATAAATTATGCGGCAGACAATGGTTTCAGATATTTGCATATCGGAGGAGGCGACACGCCGGATGCTGATAACTCCCTCCTTAAATTCAAGCTTAATTATTCAAAGGCAACACTCCCGTTTAAGATTGGCAAAAGAATACATAACCCGGAAGTGTATGATGAGATAGTGAGACAGTGGAGCGCAAGATGCGATGAGGCGTTTGTACAGAGCCAGACAAGAATACTTTTAAAATACAGGAATTTATAATGATGTTTTTCAAATCAGGTGTGAAACAGTAAAAACAGAAAGTATGATTAAAGAAAACCTGGCGAAGATCTCAATCTCAAAAAACACCTCGGTTGTTGAGGCGCTGGCCAAGATGGACAAAGAAGGAGTGAAGCTTCTTATTGTACTTGAAAACGGGCTGTTTCACGGGTTGATAAGCATAGGTGATATCCAGAGGGCTATTCTGGGGAAGAAACCTTTTACAACACAGGTTAATGAAATACTCAGAAGCAATATTTCGGTTGCCTCGCCGGGCGACGATATTGAAGAGGTAAAGCAGCATATGCTCATGCGCAAAATAGAGTTTATGCCTGTCATCAATGAAGAAAAAGAAGTTGTCGATATTCTTTTCTGGGAAGATTTGTTCAGGGAATTTCCACTGCCATCACTTTTTGATAAAATTGATCTTCCGGTTGTAATAATGGCAGGAGGGAGAGGCGAGCGGCTTAAACCACTTACCAACATAATACCCAAGCCATTGATCCCGATAGGTGACAAGCCAATTATTGATGAGATAATTGAGAGTTTTCAGATAAACGGCTGCCGGAAATTTTATATCTCTGTCAATTACCTCTCTGAAATGATCAAGGATTATTTCCGCAGAAAGGAAAGCTCTGCCATTATTGAGTTTATTGAAGAGACAAAACCACTGGGTACCGCCGGCAGTCTCTCATTTCTGAAGGGGAAAATTGACACTCCTTTCTTTGTTAACAACTGTGATATTATTATAAAGCAGAACTATGCTGACATTTATAAATATCACCAGGATAACAGGAATGAGATTACAATTGTCTCATCTCTGAAGAGCACAAAGGTACCCTACGGTCTTGTTGAGACTGAAGAAAACGGAAGGATTACGGGGATCACTGAAAAGCCATATATTAACTACATGGTAAACACAGGCTTATACCTGCTTGAGCCGCATCTCCTGGATGAAATCAGTGACGATGAATATCTTGATATCACAACACTGCTTGAGAGGATCCTTAAAAGGGGCGGGCGTGCCGGCTCATTCCCGGTTAGCGAGAACTCATGGTTTGACATAGGTGAGATGGGCGATTACTGGAAGTTTCTAAATACAATAAGAGTAAAGCGATGAATAGATGAAGGTTAGAGAAGCTCTTTCAGGAAAATTCTTCCTTGACTCGGTGTGGATGTTTGTTGCTTATGGTTTTGTTGCTTTATCAGGCATTCTAATAAACTATATACTGGGTCATTATTATGGTCCTGATGCCGTAGGGGTATTTAATCAGGCCTATTCACTGTTCCAGATTTTTGCTGTTGCAGGAGCAATGGGTATCAATTTTTCCACAGTAAAACATGTGGCTGAATATAAAGATGACCAGAAAAAGGTTGTAAAGATCTTTTCGACCTCACAAGTTGTGACGTTTGCATGTTCATCACTGGTAGCCATAGTCATTATTGCGGCGATTTTCCTTTTCCCGTCGCTGATGAGCAGTGCGAATGTCAGGATTTCAACCATACTCATAACTATTTCACTTCCGTTTTTTGTCACAAACAAGAACACATGGTCATACTATATCGGGTTCCGTCGCATGAAGGAATACTCGCTTTTCAGGCTTTACAGGTATATTCTGACTATAATAATAATTGGGGGATGGGCTCTTTTCAAGCTCCCGATGGTATATGCAGTCATATCTTTTGCAATTACTGATATAATTATGTCGGTATACCTGCATGTAATAAACAGCAAAGCCTTTTCGATCCACGAGATCAGCAAGGAGTGGACTGGAATACATCTCAGCTTTGGAGCCAAGTCAATTTTAACTGAAGTATTTTCATCGGTTTATGCCAGAATGCCTATAATAATTGTGGGCTATTTTCTTGGCGACAGAGACTCAGGGATGTACAGCATAGCTTCAACAATGGCATCAGGAATACTTATCATTGCATCAATACTGCAGGATAATTTCAACCCGGTAGTGGCAAATCTTCATGGCACAGGCGATACCAACCAGCTGAACAACTATGTAAAAAAACTCAGAAAATTCTCATACCTGTCATTGGTACCACTTATTGTGGGCTCTGTAATAATATATAAAATATACATCTTCTTCCTTGGCAGCCAGTATAAAGAGACATCTGTAATTTATAACATCCTTATTATTGGTGTTGCGATGACATATCTTGTAAGCTGGGCCGGCGGGGTTCTGACAATGACAGGGAACCAGATGCTTAACCTTCTGAGAATAGCAATAACACTGGTTTTTGCTGTTGCCGGTTGTATTATCCTTGTCCCGATCATGGGAGTTAACGGCGCTGCAATTTCTTTTTCATTTTCTGCACTGGTAAATATGATCGTACTCTATATCTTTATACTTAACAGAGCAAAAATAAAGATACTTTGACATGAAGATCCTGTTTTTTCTACGTACAACCGCGAACGATGAGATAAAAAGGAGCGATTTCCGCGACATAACCCTTCGCCTGAAAAAAAAAGGTGATGAAGTACACGTATATGATACTGCCACAGGAATAAGTTTCGGAGTAGAGGATGACGGGAAGCTCTCAAGGTTATCCGGATCAAAACCTGTTTCAGCCCGTGGCATTATTGCTGTCATTGCAAGACTGTCAGGACTTTGGTCATTCGCCCTGAAAAACAGGGGCCGGTATGATGTTGCTCATTTCTGCTACATCAGAGAGGAGTTTTTAATTCTTTGGTTTGTTGTCCTTAAGGTGGCCCGGAAAAACATTGCCACTGTTTATGGTGCGGATATAGGACAGAGAAATATTATAAAGAAGTATTTTACACGGTTTTTATACCATGTTGATATAATTACAATTACAGGAACAAACGGCAGGGATCTTTTAAAGAAACATTTCAAGTTTGATCAGCTGAGCGGTAAGATTGTGTTGCTTCCTTTGCCATCAATAATAATAAAGGAAATTTCAGCTAAAGGAAAAAGTAAAGCAGAAGCCAAAGAAAAACTTGGCATAGGCAAAGATGAGATTCTTGTTGTCTGTGGCTCCGTTCTTTCACAAAACGAGCAATATGAACAATGGGTCCCGTTACTGGCAAAAAGCATTAATGAAGAAAGAAAAATAGTGTTCCTGTTCCCGTTTTCTTATGGCAACATGAACCTTCTTCCACATTACAGGGAGATTATTGAATCATGTTTGCCTGAAGGCAGTTACCGTATAATTTCAGGATGGGCCAGTGATGAAGAGACAGCTAACCTGAGAATTGCCACTGACATTCTTATCAGCCTCAGGAAAAATGACCAGTTTGCGGGAATAATACTTGAATCAATATTTACCGGGGCAGTTGTTATAACCGGAGGATGGTTAAAGTACAGCTACCTTGAAGATAATAATATATGGCATTTGCGTGTTGATGATTTTAATGCTTTGCCTGACAGATTGACCGAGGCAGTAAATTCGGCCGGGGATAAGGGAATAAGCGAAAGGCTGGCAGAAAACAGCAGAATAATCACGCGCGATTTCAGTTACGACTCAATTATTAACGGATGGGAATCTTTTTATAAAGGAATAAGAGAAAAGATTGATGAAAGCAGGTTATCATAATATTGTCAGGTATGCTTCAATCATATTAATCCTGTTAAGTTTTGTTATAGAGCTTAACATGCTTTCGTTCAGTGACAGGTCTAAGATATTATCTGTTCTTTATGGTCTTTTTATTGTTCTTTACCTGTTTATTTTTACGATGTTCAGGCTTAGATTTCCATCTGCCGTAAAGGTTTTACTTATATTTATAGTGTACCTCTCATTTTTATCTTTTTTCAGTTCAAACAAGGTAGTTACGTATAATTATATGGCCAAGTTTACATTCGGCCTTTTATATTTTGTAACAGGTTACAATTTTTTTTACAGGAAAGAGGATATAAGGATGCTGGGTCAAAGTGCCCTGGTTGTTCTTACCATTGGTCTGGTAATAGCGTTTTACAATAACTTCATTCAACAGGGTATCAGCCTGTACGACAATGATTTTTTTGGACAGTCGCTGGCAACAACGTATAACACCTTTGCCATACTTATATGTATAATGCTTGTGTTTTCTTTTAATTATTCACCCAGGCAGATATATTATTCAGTTTTTCTTGCTTTTCTGACACTTATATTACTGTTTCTTGTGTTTAAAAGGTCGCCATTGTTAATATTGATTTTGGCTGCCTCCACCACATTACTGTTTAACGCCGATCTTTTTAAGGTCAACTCAAAGATGAGAAGGAGCCTTGTATTGATTTTACTTATTCTGATCATCTCATATCCGTTTTATGAAAAAAAGCTTTCTGAGAATCTTCATGTGAGACAGGCTGCATTTCAGTCAAAGATTGAAGAACAACCCAGATATAAAGAGAACCTGGGGGTGTTTCAAAAGATTTCAGATGATCCGGTCTCACTTTTATTCGGGACAGGCGAGGTTTTTAATTCAAAGGGACAGATTATTTACCGTGACAGGATGCTTCATACCGACTATGCAAATATTTTATGGGGTGGAGGAGTTGTTGGTTTTGTGGTTTACTTTGGTTTCTTCATCAACCTGCTGGTGGTTTATATTAAGACTAAACGAAAGTCGCGGAAAAGTGCTATGCTTAATGATGTCTCATTTGCAGGAATAATAATTGTACAGTCATATTTTGCCTGTGCCTTGTCGCAGGCGTGGACCTCCATCTCAGTAATGTCTCTTGTAATGGTTGTTTGTGGCGCAACATACGGATATATAAGGAATGGGCATAATGAACAGACTATAAGCAAACATCCGCAAGGAGATCTTTTAAAAAGATAATTTTTGATGCATAAACCGGTAGCAAAATGAAGATCCTGATCGTATGCAGCAGCAGGGCAAGGAATGAGGGCTTTTTCACCTCTGAACAGGCTATGGCTCTGCGTAAAAAAGGACACTCTGTTGAATTATTTTATATGAAGGGGAGGGGTGTTTACGGTTACCTGGCTTCATGGTTCCCTCTCGTTCGGAAGATAGCCGGCTTTAAACCGGATATATTACATGCACATTATGGATTGTCTGGTTTTGTGGCAGTGTTTCAGCTTTTCAGGCCTGTTGTTATTACGGTCCATGGAGGCGATATTTATACACGACGAAATGCATTGTTTACACAGATTGCCTGCCTGATGGCTTCAGGGGTTATCGTCGTTAATGAAGAGATGAAGAAAATGTTATGGCGGAAGAGCAACGTGTCCGTTCTCCCCTGTGGTGTGGATACCTCGCTTTTTGTCCCTGGCGACAGCGCCTTGGCAAGAGAGGTTTTAAATTATGACAGGGACGAAGCTTTAGTGTTGTTTTCTTCAAGATTTTCAAGACCGGTTAAGAACTATGAACTGGCATCAGCGGCAATAGCAGTATCTGAATGGAAGCCACGCCTTATTGAGCTGGTGAATATTGACAGGGAACAAATGCCAATGATATTGAACGCAGTGGATGCAGTGCTTGTAACCTCTCATTATGAAGGATCACCTCAGATAATTAAGGAGGCGATGGCAATGAATGTGCCGGTAGTTTCAACAGATGTTGGAGACATTAAGAAAAATGTTGGTGGCCTCGACGGATATTTTATTTCAGGATTTGATCCCTCCGGGATAGCTTCTTTGATTGACAGGGCCATTTCATTCCGTCGCAATAATCATTCAACCGGGGGAAGAGAAAGAATTATTGAGATGGGCCTTGATTCAGACACCATAATATCACGGCTTATTAAGATTTATTCAGATATTTCGGGTAAGTGAATATTGAAGACAGATGAAGATTCAGATTATAAAGGAACCACATGTATCGGTCGGATTTGAAAGGAGCTGGTCTGATTATGTTTCGGGTCACCAATCGGGTAATATTTTTCAGGGGAAGGAGTTTTTTATGCTTTGCTGTCAGACACCAGGTTACAGACCGGTTGCTGTTTTAGCGCTCGATGAAAAAGAAAATGTATGTGGTGTGATGCAGGGCGTTGTGATGACAGAAAAGGGTCATCTTGCCGGATACCTTTCAGCAAGAGCCATTGCATGGGGCGGGCCGCTGGCAAATGATGATGATACCTGCGCATTGCTTGTTGAGGAATATGAGAAAGAGCTAGGTAATGATGTTATTTATTCACAGATAAGGCCGGTAGGCAAAGAGACAAACATTAACTATGAAATACTTTTAAAATCAGGTTTTAAAAGAGAACATCATCTCGACATTTTTAATTACCTGTCAGAGGGCGAGGCAGTGATGATCAGTAAAATACACAAAGAAAGAAAGAGGAACATAGGACGTGCAAGGAATAAAGGTGTGGAAGTGCGTTTTGCTGAAAATGATATCGAAACCGAAGCTGCTGTTGCACAGGTATTGAACCTGTATAAAAGCATCGGACTGCCGGCACCCCCGCAGGAGCTTCTCTCCTGTGCGAAAGGCATTATGGGAGAAGCAGTAAAAATTTTCATTGCTGTTTATGATAACAAAATAATAGGTTCGAGATTTGTTCTTTGTTACCGTGATATGGTTTATGACTGGTATGCAGGAAGTGACCCAGGGTATCATAATAAGTACGTAAACGATTTATTGCCCTGGGAAGTAATGCTTTGGGCATCACGGAATGGTTTTCGTATATTTGATTTTGGCGGGGCCGGGAACCCCCTTGAAAAATACGGGGTGAGAGATTTTAAATTAAGATACGGGGGAGAGCTGGCTGAAGTTTCAAGATTTACTCATGTACACCGGCCGGTGCTGATGTTCTTCGGGCGACAGGGAATCAGGTTGTACAGGATAATAAAAAAGGTTTTCAAATGAGCTATGGTGTTGAGAATACCGGGAAAAAGAACGGACTGTTAAAACGGGTGCGGATAAGATGTGGGAAAATAGTGGCACGATCATTCCCGCTAAACAGAATAAGAGTTTGCGGATTAAGACTCTGTGGCTTCACAGTTGGTCGTAATGTCTATGTAGGACCCGGACTGACAATTGCGAGCCTGGTTTCTGAAAAAGGCTGCAGTCTTTATATAGGTGACCGAGTTGCCATTGGACCCGGGGTTACGCTGGTGCTCTCATCAGATGCAAACTGGTCACGACTGAATAAAGTCATTCCGCCTGTCCGCGGACAGATTCATCTTGAAAATGACTGTTGGCTGGGAGCAGGAGTAATTGTACTCCCTGATTTAACCATAGGAGAGTGCTCGGTTGCAGGTGCAGGAAGCGTTGTCACGGCGAATATTCCTCCTTTTAAGATTTATGCAGGTGTGCCTGCGAAAGAGATAGGCAATATAGACAGGGGAAAATTATGAAAATCTTGTTCGGACTGGGCCATCCTGCCCACTTTCATCTATTTAAGAACACTATCAATACCCTGATCAAAGATGGGAATGAAGTTGTAATCATCATTAATGATAAAGACATCCTGTCGCAACTGCTTGACGATTCCGGGTTGCCTTATCATACGCTGACAAGAAAAGGAACAACTGACTCTCTTTTTGTTAAACTGAAGAGAATAATTAAAGGGATCAGGGAGACAGGAAGAGTTATTAAGCGTGAAAAGCCTGACGTTGTTGCCGGTTGCATAAACGAAATTGCCTTTGTCTCACTCTTTAAAAGAATCCCGGTTCTGTTTTTTGCAGAAGATGATTTCAGGTACACATGGTTACAGGGTATTTTGATTTATCCTTTCGTAACCAGAATAATTTCGCCCGTGCCGGTAAATGTAGGTCCATTTAAATATAAGAAAGAAAGCTACAATGGCTATCAGAAGCTGGCATATCTTCACCCTCTGTGGTTCAAGCCTGACAGAACGAAAGTCAATATCTCTCAGGAGCCTTATTTTATTATCAGGTTGGTAGGGATGAGTGCCTATCATGACATAGGTCAGAAGGGTATAGAGGGCACTATTGTTCCCGCGATGATAGATATGCTTGAAAAATACGGAAAGGTGTACATCACCTCAGAGAAGCCTTTTGATAACTGGCTGCAGAAATATAGTCTTGAGCAGAACCCTTCTGATATGCATCATTACCTCTGTTATGCCTCAATGTTCATAAGCGACAGCCAGAGCATGTCAATTGAAGCAGCTCTTTTGGGAACTCCAAATATAAGAATAAGCGATTTCGCAGGGAGAGTAAGTGTACTTGAACAGCTTGAAAAGAAATACGGACTCACTGCAGCATTCAAACCATCAGAAAAAGACAAAGTCATTGCACAGATATCAGAATGGCTGAGTGACAAAGAGTTGCATGACAAATTTGCCAGGCGCAGGGAGCTTATGCTTAAGGATATGATTGATGTGGCGCGATTTATTACAGAGAGGATACTGTTTTACGGGAACAAAAGACATCATTAATGAAAAGAGATTTCACCCTGTTTAAATATGAGGAGCTGCTGAATGCCTTTATAGCGCAGGGGTACTCTTTCCTTACCTATAGGGAAAGCCTTGCTGAGACTGCGGGGAAATTTATTATCGTCAGGCATGATGTTGACAGAAAGCCGGAGAATTCCTTAATGACGGCCGAGATTGAAAATCACCTCGGGATTAAAGGATCTTATTATTTCAGAGCCGGGAGAAAGGAAAGGGAGGTTTCATTTATCACAGCTATAAGCAGCCTTGGTCACGAGATTGGCTATCATTATGAGGATTTCTCCAATGCCCGTGGCGATTATGAAAAGGCCTTCAAAGCCTTTTCTGACAACCTTTTATTCTTCAGGAAGTATTACCGGATAACAACGGCCTGCATGCACGGTGACCCGCTCTCCGGCTTTGACAACCGAATCCTCTGGTCTAAGTATGATTACCACTCTCTTGATATTGAAGCGGAACCCTATTTTGACATGGATGTGACCCGGACGCTCTACCTCTCTGATACGGGAAGAAGATGGGATAGTAAAGCCAGTCTCAGGGACAAAGCCGGTTTGAGAAACGGAAGAAACAGAACTCCTGACTGGAATGAATGGAAAACGATACCGATGGAAAAAAGTCTTATCCGGATCGGGAAAGGAGATGGGGCTTTGCATGATATCTACATTTTCCGTACAACAGATGACCTGATAAATGCATTATCATCAGGTGAAATGCCTGACAGAATAATGATTAATATTCATCCCCAGAGGTGGGGAAACTCATTCGTGCCCTGGTTAAAAGAAGCTGTTATTCAGAGCCTTAAAAACATAATTAAAAGGCTTCTGAACAAGCAGTTTCTCTAAAAATTAAAAGCAGTCTCTTAATCCTATTTATGTACAGTTATCTTTTTTGTGTAAAGAGATGTACCCTTATGGATTCTCAGGATATAAAAGCCGTCACTCATGTTTGAAACCGGCAACTGGTATTCTGCCTGAGTTGTTTCGAACTTATTAATCAATGCACCTATTGAGTTATATACCTCAACAGTGTAGGTCTCTCCGGGATCAGGGAAACTGATTTTAACAATTTCTGAAGCCGGGTTGGGGTAAATTCTGAGACTTACGGCATCCGGATCATTAATAGCGGAAATGACCCTGGCTCCTGTAACAGTGAAGGTAAATGAAGCCTCGCCCGAGTAGTTGTTTGGTATCTCAACTGTTGCCGTTTTTGTTGAGGAGGTTGTTGTTGCAAACGTGACATTGAAGGTCACTGATTTGCCGGCATCAATTGACGTTTGGGCAGGTTGTGTTGCAACAAAGTCAGACGGATTTGTTCCCCCTATAATAATAGCTGGAGACCCGGTAAGAGTAAGTGTCGCATCGCCATTATTTTTCACAGTGAATATTTTTTCAGATGTTGTTGTTCCTTCAGGGAGTGTTCCGAAATCAAATGTTGAACCATTGGTTATCACAGAGGTCTGTGTCACAATCATTGAAGGTTCAAAATCATAGCGCCATAGTTCCCGTCCTTCATTGTCTGAAGTATTTGCTGACATTATGAAGTAGCTGTTGGTTACCTGTGTAAAATATGGATTTGATGAGACCGGCCCGGGGATGATGTCTTCAATGAGTCTGGTCCCCTCTGCGGTTCCGTCTGTTCTCCAGAGTTCATTTCCGTATGAGGGCTCATAAGCATTGAAAAAGGCAACTTTGTTATGTACAGCGAAATATTTCGGGAATGATGAGCCGATACCTGCATTAATGTCTGCAATTAATATTGTGTTATCTTCTTTACCCTTGCTGCCCCATAATTCTATACCGTTTGAACCGTCATTTGCTGAAAAGACAACGGTGGTATCAATTGCAGTAATATTTACAGGGTTTGATCCCGGGGTCCCGGCAAGGATATCTTTAATGAGTTTTGTTCCAACGGAAGAGCCGTTACTTATCCAGAGCTCTCTTCCTTCTGTCTCTGTATAAGCGGAGAAGTAAAGTTTGCCATTGGCGTTAGTGAGCTCTGCGGGAGATGAGCTTATGCTGCCGGGGCAAATGTCCTTTACCATCACAGTCCCTGCATCGGTTCCGTCAGTTTTCCACAATTCAGTGCCATAATCGGCAGTAGTTGCAGCAAAGTACAATGTGTCGTTATATATGACGAGCCCTGAAGGAGAAGAGCTTGCTGCGCCGGTATTTATATCTTTAACCATTACAGTACCTGCACTTGTTCCGTCAGTTTTCCATAATTCAGTACCATTGGCAGCTGTTGCGGCAGAGAAATAGATTACATATCCCTGCCTGATCAGGTTTGAAGGAAAAGAGCCGGTTGCACCGGAATAAATATCTTTCAGAAGCATTGTTCCTGCATCAGTTCCGTCAGAGATCCATAGCTCGTTACCATTTGTAATGTCAGTGGCAGAAAAGATGAATGAAGTACCTGTACCTGATAATGTAAGGTATGCAGGGTTTGAAGACTGAAGACTGGTTGTATTAATATCTTTAATCATGGCTGTTCCAGCATCAGTACCATCAGTTGACCATAGCTCCACCCCGTTTGTATAGTTGTTGGCAGAAAAGTAGCACTTTGAGCCCATGGCCATAAAGTTAGCAGGGCTTGAACCGGCGGTTCCGGGGTAAATGTCTTTAATGAGTATTGTACCGGCCGTTGTCCCGTCAGTCTTCCAAAGCTCGCGCCCGTTAAAGGCATCTGAGGCCCTGAAATATACCACACCGTTATTGTCATAAAAGAGTCCGGGTGATGATGACCCGTTATCTCTGATAGTATTTATAGCAAGAGCAGTACCGGATGAAGTACCGTCTGTTGACCATATCTCTGTTCCATGAGAGTTATCTGTGGCCGAGAAATAAAGTTTGGAATTTAAAAGAACCGGGTAATTGGGCATTGACCCTGTTGCTCCTTCAATTATATCCTGCAGCATAAATGTTCCACCGGAGGTGCCGTCTGAAACCCATGGTTCCCTGCCGTATAATGCAGTGTTAGGCATAAAGAAGAGCAGGTTGTTAAACTTTGTCATCCTGGCAGGGGTAGAGCCTGTGCTTCCGGGATAGATATCAGCCACCTGTACTGTTCCTGCCAGGGTTCCGTCTGTGACCCAGAGCTCCGTTCCCGAAACACCGTCAGTGGCCGTAAAGAACATCTTGTCTCCTATAACGGTAAATGAAGCGGGTGATGAGCTACCTGATGCATTTGTATTTATATCTTTAAACAGCACTGTGCCTGCAGTGGTTCCGTCAGTGACCCAAAGCTCCGTCCCTTCAGCTGTGCTTCTTTTTGCGCTGAAATATAAAGAATCTCCAAAGACTGTCAGGAAAGAGGGCGATGAGTTGTATCCCAGCGGGTAGATGTCTTTTACCATCACTGTTCCGGCATCGGTACCGTCGCTTTTCCATAGTTCATAACCTGTTGATGTACTGCTGTTTCCCGAGAAATAAAGAAGATTGTGAAATGAACAGAGACTTAGCGGAGAAGAATCAGCTGAGCCACTTTTAATATCTTTTACGAGGGCGGTTCCTGAAAGAGTGCCATCACTTTTCCATAACTCAATACCTGTAGTACCGTCGTTAGCAGTAAAAAACAGTGTGCCGTTCACATTTGTAAGCAGGGCTGGTGATGAGCCGGTTAATCCGGGCCTTATATCTTTGACCATATAGGTTCCGGATTCAGTGCCATCGGTCCTCCATAGTTCAAGACCATAGCTATCTGTTGTGGCTGTAAAAAATACAATGCCATTCGCCACAGTAAATGATGAAGGAGTGGAAGAAGGGTACCCCGGATTTAAATCTTTAAGCATTTTTGTCCCTGCGGCGGTGCCGTCGCTTATCCATAGTTCGGATCCATTGATACCATTATCCGCCGAGAAGTAAAGGGTATTGCCTGAAACAAACAGGGAGAGGGGGGAGGAACTGCCGCTTCCTTCATATATGTCGGCAAGAATTGATGTTCCGTCCTGAGTCCCGTCGCTTACCCACAGTTCCTGACCGAAATAGTCGTCGTAATTGTTGAAATAGAGTTTTCCGTTCATCTCAACAATTGCCGAAAAGCTGGCTGATCCTTCAGCCTGGTAGATGTCTTTTAAAAAAGTAGCCTGTGAATAAGTCACAAAAGGCCAGATCATTAAAAGAGATGTGAGTAAAGTTTTACGAACCATATTCTTTCAGCTTTTAAGATTTATCGAATAAATTTAGCAATTAGTAACTTAGCCTTTTAATAAATGCTATTTTTTTTAATTTAGTAGACTGCGAATTATTAATAATGTGATGCAACCATTTTAACAATCCTGATGTCATATTTGTTGAGTGTTCCTTGTAAAGACCAAAAAGGAAGTCAATTGGTTGCTTTACTTTAAACAGAATGAAAATCACACGACTATGAAAAACTCCAGGTTTTTTCTTACTGTGATTGCTTCGTTGTTTTTGGCAACTGGAGCTTTTGCTCAGCCATCATGGGTCACCGGCACCCCTGTTATTAACGGCGTAAAACCATTCAGCATCAATGTTAACTATGGCATCAATACCACTGGTACTGTATACATAATACTTTATAATTTCAATAATACAGTCACCCTGACCTCTACTCAGGTTCAGGCAGCAGCAATTGCCGGCCCTGCCGGAGGAAGAGTTGCAACGGCTGTATTGAGCGTCACAGCAGCTAATGCTAATACCACGCTGGCATATTTATTCAGTTCATTAACAGCAAGTACCAACTATACTATCTATATTGTTGCGGCAAACTCTTCCGGGGCGCTTCAGGCTTCTCCGGTAAAGCTGACGACTACCACGCCGGCCTGTAACCCTATTCAGCTGTTCAACTATTTCGGAAAGTTCAGTGAGTGTATAAATACGGGAGCATCGGGAATATGGCAGGTATCAAAACTAGGGGTACTTCCTACCGGTGTTTATGCCGGGACAACCTGGACGATAAACTGGGGAGACGGGACAACATGGACATATACGTCAACTGCTGATGATGATCTCCCGCCGGCACAGATCCACTCGTTTACGACGCTTACAGATTGTAACTTTGTAGGCTTCTGGACGGTGCAGAACCCTTGCGGTGAATATTTCAATTCATCCTCAGTATTTGTCATACATGGCCGGGAGACTCCATTGGATGGTGACGGTCAGATTGAAATGGAGACAACCACCGGGGATGCAGGCATAACATATGTTTGTGAGGGAGCAACACACAACATTACCCTTGAGGATATTTCTACCTGGAACTGTCAGGATCCGACTGTTCCGGCACCACTAACGGCTATACCAAACAGCTCAAACCGTTTCTTCCAGTTTGTCTATGGGGAAACGCCGGCCGGTGCCATTATGAATACTATCACAGGGAATGTACTGATTGGCGGCACCAATATTGCTAATTCTTCAAATGGTTATGTCGGATCTGTGTACGGACCTGTTCCCCCGCCTAACCCTAACACGCTATCGAATGTAATTACAATCCCTGCTACCTGTAAGGCTGGAGAGCGGTTTTATGTATATCTGAAATACTGGAACAAGTGTAATCCTTTTGTTGATGCGGATCACGATTATGTGGATGACTTTTTTATCATCCAGGTTGTTGCCGCACCCGGGGCTCCGTCGGTGACTACGCCACAGACATATTGTTTTGGGAATGTCACACCTACAATTACCGCAACACCAAATCAACCCTCAAATGCAATCAAATGGTACGCTGATGCAGCTCTCACAACGCTTTTATATACAGGGAACACATATACTCATGGAAAAACTGCGGTAGGCACTTACACCTTTTATGCTGTTGAAAGCTCAGGCGTAAACGGTTGTGAGGGACCGGCAGCTCCTGTCGTATTGAATATCATACCTTCTATTGCAAATAACACAGTTTCTGCAGCCCAGACAATTTGTTATAACACCACGCCGGCTTCATTAACCGGCACTCCCCCTACAGGAGGCAACGGGACGTATGCCTATCTGTGGCAGAGCAGCACCACCTCAGCAACAACAGGCTTCAGCATGGCTTCCGGAACAAACACAGGGCAAAACTATTCACCGGGGACGCTTACAGCCACAACCTGGTTCCGTCGTCTGGTGACATCCGGCCCGTGTACTGATTACAGTCCGGCAGTAAAGATTACTGTTTACGGACAGCTGACAGCCGGAGTAATAGGCAGCACTCAGAGCATTTGCTATAACACTGCTCCCTCAACACTTACATTTACAACTGCTCCGTCAGGAGGAACAGGAACCTACACATATAAATGGCAAACCAGCGCCAATAACTCAACCTGGTCAGATATTTCAGGGGCCACTTCAGCCACTTATGCTCCCGGAGCACTTACTGTCAATACCTATTACAGGTGTGTTGTCACCAGCGGTTCCTGCGGATCAGTTAACACTGCTTCAATACTTGTTACCGTGTATGCACTGCTTCAGCCCGGATCGGTTGATGCAGACCAGACTATTTGTTATAACTCCTCTCCTGCAAAACTGAACGAGGTGACTGCCCCGTCAGGAGGAGATGGAACCTACTCATATCGCTGGCAGAAAAGCACGGACAATATCACTTATACTGACATTTCCGGAGCAACATCTTCGACATACAGTCCCGGGAACCTTACTGTTACAACTTATTATCGCCGGAGGGCTACTGATGGCGTCTGTGGTAATGTATACAGTAATGTCATTACTATTACAGTATTAGGGACTGTTAACGCCGGTACTATTGGTTCAGCTCAGACTATTTGTTATAATACAGCTCCGGCAACGCTCACAGAACTCACAGCACCTACAGGAGGCGTTGGTACATATACTTATCAATGGCAGATAAGCGTAAATAACAGTACGTGGTCCAATATAACCGGAGCCACATCATCTTCATATACCTCCGGAGTCCTTACTGCGAACAGGTATTTCAGGCGTGTTGTCACCAGCGGATCATGCGGGTCGGCAAACAGCCCTTCGATACTCATTACCATATTGAACCCGTTGGATGCAGGTACAATCGGTTCTGCCCAGGACATCTGCAACGGTGCCACTCCTGCTACTCTCACTGAGGTTACCGCTCCCTCTGGCGGGACAGGGGCGTTTACCTACCAATGGCAGATATCTTCAAACAACACAACATGGGTTGATCTGACAGGGGCCACTTCATCATCATATTCTCCCGGAGCCCTTTCAGCAACAAGATATTACAGAAGGAATGTGACTAACACCTGCGGAACAGTAAGCAGTGCCTCGGTTAAAATAAACGTTTATGCGGTTGTTACTCCGGGTTCCATTGGAACAGCCCAGACAATTTGTTATAATACGGCACCTTCTCCCCTCACAGAGATCACCGCTCCTTCAGGAGGTTCAGGGGTTTATAGCTATCAATGGCAAAGCAGTCTCAATAATGTCACTTTCACAGATATCTCCGGGGCTAATTCACTTACATATTCACCGGGGGCATTAACAGCACCGACATACTTCAGGCGTGCTGTCACAAGCGGATCATGTACCACTGTTTACAGTAATTCAGTTCTTATATCTCTCTATCCGACATTAACTCTTGCCCAGCTTAATTCAGATATAACCATTTGCAATGGTGCATCAACCACTTTCAATGTTGCAATTACGGGGGGGACCTCTCCATTTACAGTAAACTATACAAGAAATGGTTCCGCACAAACGGCTCTTACAAACTATACCAGTGGGACTGCTGTATCTACAGGCAGTCTGAGCACGGGCACCTATGTGTATACCCTGACATCAGTTGTGGATGCTCATGGTTGTGTGGCCCAGAATCTGGGAACGCCCATTACAGTCACTGTCGGGTCAAGCCCGACCTCTGCAACCTTTACAGGTAGCGGCAATGTATGTTATAACACATCAAGCTACCTGACATCAGCTGTCACAGGCGGAGCACCACCATATACTCTTACCATAACAGGCTATTCAGGTTCCCCTGTAACAGGATTTTTTTCAGGCGATCATATTAACCTCGGGATACTGGCTCCGGGGAATTATACCTATATATTAACCTCAGTTAAAGATAATTGCGGTAACAGTCTTGCTTCCGGATTACCAATATCTTACTCCTTCACTGTTTACGGGCAACTTGTCGGAGGCACAATAGGAACGGCGCAAACGATATGTTATAATAGTAAGCCATCGTCATTTACTGATATAACAAGTCCTACTGGCGGAACAGCGCTTGCCTATCAGTGGCAGAAAAGCCCGGCTGGAGCAGGTACATGGACCAATATAACAGGGGCCACAGGCCTGACATATACTGAAACCACAGCCCTGACGGCATCAACAGATTACCGCAGGGTAACAACATCAGGTAACAGTTGCGGAACGGCTTATTCAAATATTGTAACTGTGACTGTTTATCCTGACCTTACCGCAGGAGCAGTCGGTTCTGCGCAGAGTATTTGTTATAACACCACGCCATCATCACTTAACCAGACCACCGCACCATCCGGGGGAACTGGAACATATACATTCCAGTGGCAGTCCAGCTCCGATAACAGCACATTTAACAATATCCCCGGGGCGACATCATCATCATATTCACCCGGTGCACTTACAGCCACTACCTACTATCGCCGGAATGTTACCAGTGGTAGTTGCGGCACCGTGAGCAGTGCCTCTGTAAAAATCACTGTTTATGCCAATCTCACTTCAGGGGTCGTAGGCTCAGCACAGAGTATATGTTACGGTGCAACGCCCTCAACCTTAACGGAGACCACAGCACCATCGGGAGGGACAGGAACCTATACATACCAATGGCAGTCGAGTACAGATAACAGCACTTTCAACAATATAAGCAGTGCGACGGCGTCATCATATTCGCCAGGGGCTTTGACATCTACAATTTATTATCGCAGAAACGTAACCAGCGGCAGTTGCGGAACAGTAAGCAGTGCTTCTGTCAAGATTACAGTTTATGCTGACCTTACTGCCGGTTCAATCGGGTCGGCACAAAGTATCTGTTACGGGACTACTCCGGCTGCATTGACAGAGACTACAGCTCCTACCGGTGGCACGGGCACATACACTTTCCAATGGCAATCGAGCTCAGATAATATCACCTTCGGCAATATCAGCGGCGCTACCTCATCCACATTCACGCCAGGATCACTGACAGCCACAACATATTACAGACGTAATGTTACAAGCGGGAGTTGCGGGACCTTAAGCTCGGCATCTGTTAAGATAACTGTTTATGCTGATCTCACTGCAGGAACAATAGGCTCTCCGCAGACTATCTGTTATAACACCGCGCCATCGACACTGACTGAGACAGCGGCACCGACAGGAGGCACAGGAACATATACCTATCAATGGGAGGCGAGCAGCAATAATATCAGCTGGACCGGTATCTCAGGAGCTACTTCAGCAACCTATTCACCGGGGGCACTGACTTCAAACACATATTTCCGGCGTGATGTTACCAGTGGCAGTTGTGGAACAGTGATAAGTGCATCAATACTTATAACTGTTTATCCTGACTTCACCCCCGGCAGCATCGGCTCGCCTCAGACAATTTGTTATAATACTGCTCCGTCAGGCCTCACTGAGCTTACTGCCCCCACAGGCGGAACGGGATCATATACCTACCAATGGCAGAGGAGTTATGATAACATTTCTTACACCGATATAAGTGGAGCAAACACAACGATATTCTCTCCCGGGACACTGACTACCACAACATGGTATCGCCGGAATGTAACCAGTGGAGGTTGTGGGACCATTAGCTCTGCACCTGTCAAAATTACAGTTTATGCTCCGCTTGATGCAGGAGTTATAGGGTCAGATCAGAGCATTTGTTATAATGAGACACCGGCAGGCCTCACAGAAACGGCTGCGGCAACAGGTGGTACCGGAACGTATACATACCAGTGGCAAAGCAGTGCCGACAACAGCTTCTGGAGTAATATCCCCGGAGCTACTTTGTCAACATATAATCCGGGAGCGCTTACAGCAAGCATTTATTACAGAAGGGTTGTAACAAGCGGCAGTTGTGGATCTGTGAACAGTGCATCAGTATATATCACTGTATTCCCTATTCTTACAGCAGGATCAATTGGCAATGCTCAGACAATTTGCGAGACAACAACACCGTCAACGCTTACTGAGATTACATCAGTATCAGGCGGCACCGGAACATATTCATATCAATGGGAAAGCAGCTCTGATAACCTGACCTGGACTACAATCAGCGGTGCTACCTCTGTCTCGTATTCTCCGGGACCTCTTTCATCATCAACATACTATAGGAGAAATGTCACCAGTGGCAGTTGCGGTACATTACCAACCAATGTTGTGCTGGTCACTGTAACCCAATTGCCTGATATTTCAGCGCAATCGGCCTCGGTATGTTCAGGAGAGACACTTGATCATTTCATAGTACTTGACAACTATACAAACCCCGGTGCCGGAGTTACCTTTACATGGCCTGCACCTACCCTTGCAGGCGGGCTCACAGGAGGTACGGCACGCACCGTTCCTTCTTCAGCTGACCTCACAGATCTGTTTGTAAACGTCTCCGGGCTGCCGGGAACAGCAACTTATTATGTAACGGCTCATTATAACGGATGTGACGGATACGTAACGCCTATTGTAGTCACTGTAGGCTCACAACCTGTGCTGGCAAATAATCTCAACCGCAGTGCCTGCAGCAGAACTGCTACAGGATTGGTTCTTGCAGTTGATCCCACTTCAGTTCCGGCAACAACATATAATATAGTATCCATTACCAGGGATGCAGGACTGGTGGCTGACCCGGCAAACGTTCCTGCTGCCAACGGTGTTGCAGACACCTACCTTGCAGGTGACATATTTACAAATAAAACAGGTACTGACAAATACGTAACATACAGGGTAAGACCTATATATGGCCTGACTTGTATCGGGGATCCTGTTGACGTAGTGGTGACAATACATCCTGAGCCGGTTATTCAGCCTGGTCAGAATGCTACTGTCTGTTCAAGCGTACCAACAGGGAAAGAGATATTTCTTGTGCCTGCTAATCAACCTGCCGGAACCATGTTCTCATGGAACATGCCTGTAATGAGTGATGGAAGCACACAGGGGACATCAGGGTCAAATGTGAATGCTGACCCGGCTGGTACATTACACCTGAATGACGTTTTTGTCAATTACAGTTCCGCACCGATAACCGCAAAATATACTGTTGTGCCGGTTAGCTCACAGGGCTGTTCAGGTGACGCATCTGACATAATAATTACTGTTAACCCCGAGCCACCGGCACCGGTAATATCGGGCGATACCCTGGTATGTACTGGTACGACAAATCTTGTATACACAGTTCCTTTGACTGCAGGATCATCATATTTATGGACCGTTCCATCATCTGTCGGGACAAAGACTTTTGATTTTAATTCAAATGCCATTATCCTCGATGCCGCTGCGATTGCAGGCGGTGGAAATATTCAAGTCCGCGAAAAAAACAATTATGGCTGTATTGGTGTGGCAGGAATATTACCGGTTGTTGTAGTGGCACCGGCGCCTGTTGCTCCTGTTACAGGTGACAATGTTGTGTGTGCACTCGGGACGGCTTCATATAGCGTTCCTGCAAATACCGGTTCAGTATATACATGGACAGTCCCGACAGGTGCCGCTATTATCGGCAATAACACTTCAAACAGTATAATGGTTACCTTCAGTACTTTAGGCGGGAATATTACAGTTAAAGAGGTTAATGCGGCCGGCTGTGTTACAGTACATACTCCGCTGGCTGTCACTGTAAATCCTCAGCCAACGGCCGTGATAAGTAATTCAGGCACCGTATGCTCAGAAGACACTTTCCCTGTCAATGTTGCACTTACAGGAACAGCTCCGTTTACGTTTATCTATGCTGTTAACGGAGCAGCCCAGGCCCCGGTTACAACCAACTTAAATGCTTATACAATAAACGCTTCAGTAGCAGGCACCTATACCATTATTTCTGTGACCGATGCGAACATATGCGCAGGTATAGGAAGCGGTACTGCAATAGTTAACTTCTATACCAGGCCAACGGCAACGATCAGCGGAACGACTGAGATCTGCAATGGAAAGAATACACAGCTTACTATTTCTCTGACAGGTACGCCGCCTTTTACCTTCACTTATACGGATGGCTTAACACCTGTAACTATATCAAGCTTCTCTTCAGTGGTTTATACTGTGTTTGTAAACCCAGTGATTACCACTACTTATACGCTTACGGCACTTCAGGATGGACATACCTGCGATGGGGATCTTTATGGATCAGCAGTTATAAAAGTAAATAACCCGCCGGTTCTCACTGCATCTGGTACGAACCTGACGTGTAGTGGAAATAACAGTGGAAGTATTGATCTCACTGTTACTGATCCTGCTACTCCGTTCTCATATTCATGGACCGGACCTGGTGGTTTCAGTGCTGCTTCTGAAGACATTTCGGGTCTGGCGGCAGGTACCTACTCTGTTATTGTAACGGATTCAAAGGGCTGCAGCAGCACAACAAGTGTTGTCCTTACCCAGCCAGCCCCGCTTGTTCTTGGCAACACGGGAAATATCTCTCTTCTCTGTTTTGGTTCTGCAAACGGAACGGGTACATTTACTGCTTCAGGAGGTGTGGCACCTTACACCTTTACCACGTTGGCAAACACAGCCGGAGCAACCCTGACAACGGTATCACCGAATATAAATGTCACAAATGCCGGAATGGGGACCATTACTGAGCAGGTGACCGATGCCAACGGATGTATTGCCAGCTCAACCATTAACGTTACGCAGCCGGCACAGCTGACTCTTTCGGCGACACTTTCAATAAGCTCTGACGGAGCATATAATATAAACTGTTATGGCGGGTCAACCGGCTCCATTGTTCCGTCTGTAACCGGAGGTACAGCTCCGTACAATTACTCATGGAGTACCGTTGGCGGGAGCGGCATTGTAGCCGGGGCTTCAAACCAGACAGCATTGACTGCCGGCACGTACCAGTTGTCAGTAACGGATGCCAACGGATGTAATATCAGTGGCTCATATACTCTTACACAGCCGCCCCAGCTTGTTGCCACCGCAACGGCCGACGACTATACAATAGGATCATGTGCCACATCAATTGCAAACCTTACAGCAACA
>JGI20214J51650_10000145_pt1 | contig 42928 bp, 43 predicted proteins | sample WetSurMetagenome_FD_51650 | JGI IMG/M metagenome (IMG submission 51650)
AATACGGAATAAGTTCAATCTGACAGTCTAAGTTACTTTGTGAAACAGATACTGATTATTAAAGCATTACAGACTATGAAAAACTTACACCTGTTGATCCTNNTAACAGTCATCCCATTAACCAGTTACGGCCAGANCTTGCCTGTACCGGCAGACAAAAATGCGACCAGGGAAACTGTCAGTCTCTTCCAGTCATTATATATTCTTCAGAACAAAGGGATAATGTATGGTCATCAGGATGATCTTATGTACGGTTATACATGGTGGTATGAAAAAGACCGGTCGGATACCAGGGATTTTACGGGAGATTACCCTGCTGTTGCCGGATTTGAACTTGGCCATATCGAACTAGGTGATGAACGCAGCCTTGATTCTGTAAGTTTTGCCCAGATTGCCGGACAGATCAAAACTCATTATAACCGTGGAGGCATAATTACAATAAGCTGGCATCTTAATAACCCGTTAACAATGCAGATTAAAGATCCTAAAGTAAACCGCATGGCAGGAACGGCATGGGATGTCAGTTCAAAAGAGGTTGTAGCTTCCATTCTTCCCGGGGGAAAGAATCACGCACTTTTTAATACATGGCTTGACCGTCTTGCTTCATTTTTTACCGGACTAAAGGATGATTATGGAACTCCTATTCCATTTATTTTCAGGCCATGGCATGAACATTCCGGATCATTTTTCTGGTGGGGAACAACTATCTGCACCGATGAGGAATATTCAGCCTTATGGCGATATACAGTAGAGTTTTTACGTGACAAAAAAAACATTCACAACATACTATATGCTTATAACACCGACAGGGTAACCAGTCTTGAACAGTATCTTAAAGGATTTCCCGGGGATGATATAATCGACATGCTTTCACTCGATATGTATGATCGCGGAGAACAGTTTGGGGGTGAACTGGACAAAGCATTAGGTTTCGTTACAAAAGAGGCTTTAAAAAGGCATAAGCTGACGGCTCTGAGTGAAACCGGCGAAAGAAAGGGGATGCAGGACTGGTGGTCATCGGTGCTATTACCTGTTATAAGCAAATACCCTGTTGGCTATGTATTAACATGGAGAAACACATACATGCCCGGGTATAAAGCTATGGGGTCTGCTAATCAGCCATTCCCTGCTGATTTTATAAATTTTTACAAATCACCCTGGTCGCTTTTTCTGAAAGATATTCAGGAAGTAAATGTTTATAACTTTAATGAATAGATATTATTCAACTGGATTTCTGAGTATGCCAGACATACAAGGTTACATGCAGATCACCTTTCCCCTATCTCATAATGAGCAAAGCAGATGAAATCCCCTTTTTGCCATCAGGGGCAATTCCTTCTACCACAATGGTATATTCAACCGACTCATCTGATGTATAAAACTCAGTTTCTGCTTTACCATCTTTCGTTGTATGAAGATTGGGGTTCCAGTATAATGTATTGCGAAAATCCGGAATCCGGCTTGTTCTAAGAGTATCCGAACTATAATCAGGGGAATAGAAATTTCCCTTTATCTGACAACCTTCATACACCTGTCTGAAAATTGAATTGTTAAACTCCATTGCACTCAGATTTCCCTTTTTTGTAGCAAAGCTGACAATACCGTCAAAAACATTTTCCGAAAAGAAATATCTTGTATTTATTACATCAGCCCGTTCAATTTCTTTTGAATTAATACTCAAAACCTTTTCGAAATCATAAACAGGAACACCATCAACAAGGATCAACGGCTTATTCTCAAAAGGCTGGCCTTTGAATTTATTTATAAGCTTGAAATCAAATTTTCCATTCTGTTTAAGAGTATATACGTCCGGAATAATTTCTTTTACCACTTCCCTTAATGAAGTAAGCTCAATATAATCTGCCATTCTGATTGTGTTTTCAGGCTTACCATAAAAATCAGGAGTGACAGATTTCAGAACTTCAATGCCTTTCTGGCGATCAGGAACATAGATATTATTTACCTGCATGCCAATTATTGCACTGTTTATAGCCTTTATCTTGCTGCTGTCGAGATAAAACGGTGAGGCCTTTAAACTACTAAAAGAACTGCTGAAAGGCTGGTTCAGTTCAACATAGTATCCGGTTACATCGGGCGACAGAGGTTGAATAACTATTTCATTTAATCCGGGCTCTTTTACAAGAAAATAAAAGTCTCCGTTTTCATCAGTTTTTCCAAACTGACAACGAGCCGTTTTTCCTACAAATGAAAGGGAAAGATCAGTTTTTTTAAGAGGCTCATTATTTGCTTTAAGTTTCATATGTCCGCTTATCAGATGCCCTTCCAGTTCCGGCAGATAAACAGGAGAATCACTACCCGGAGTTAAACTGTTCTCTACTACAGGTATAGTTATTGAATTGATGAGATTTTTTGATTCATTAGTGGATATTAAGCCTGATTTTGCTACTGAAACAGACATGTCAGATTCCACAGGATTACCTGCCATATCAGTAGCTGTAATTGAAATTTTTACTTTTTCCCTTGATGAATATTCAGGTTTCTGAAGTGAAATTGTAAATTTTAAATGACTATTGGTTTCTTTATCAGCAGAGATGCCTTCAGCTCCATTCTGATTAGAATTAAACTTTTGTACTTCATTAATACTATCAGAAGGAAGCTTTAAATTTTCAATATTCTCAAAAGGGTTGATAACAGAAATCTCTTTGTAATAGAAGAGATCAACCGGGAAGTTTTTCATCCAGTTCGAATATGCTCTTATTAAATAGTTACCCGAATGAATGTTATCAGGAAGGATAAAGCCAGACGCTCCGGAAATTCCTTCTGTTTTTAATTTAAGCTGTTTAACAGGAAAATTATTTTTATCGAGAAGTTCAACGTAAACTACTTTACTGATATCATCCGGAGAATGAGTTAGCCCCTGCAGCTTGTAAGCCTTGAACCAGACTTCTTCGCCAATAATATAAACGTTACGGTCAGTCTGAATATAAAGCTCTTCCCTGAAACTCCTGACATCCGCAATTTCATTATTTATTTGGGCCTGCTGTGAGAATAATTCCTGGCTAAACATAAAATTTATGAGCAGGGTGATACAGCCAATCGGTATTAATAACCTATTCCTAACATGCATATTATTTTGTACTAATAGTAAAAGGCATTTTAAATCTGGTCTATCCAGAAATCCGGTTTTGACATTGTCCCGGTTAACTCGCAATCGGCACACTCCGCCCTCGTAAATATCATTTTGACCAGTTCTCCGTTTGTTGTTGAGGCATATCTTGGCTCAACAAAAATATAATCCGACGATATACTCATATATCTGTAAACATCAGCCCAGGTCATTGGAGGACCCCATTCCGTTTGAAAATCCATTGGATCTTTTTCAATGCGTTCACATGGATAATGATAAAAAGGCAGATTCAGGGAACTAATCTCACTGTAAGGAATGGTTTTTCTCATTAGTTTAACGGCCGATACCTGGAAATACCCTAAAACCCTTTCCGTCGGATTATTCACATTGTGGATATTACTGATCACTGTAAAAGGTTGTCTGGCAAAGATATCTCCCCCATCATCATTTACCTGTCTCAGGTTATTCCAGTATTCGTACTCGCTTTTGGAAACAGAATACTGACTGACAAGAATACTGTACTGAAGAAGCAGTCTGTCGGATTTATCAGATGCGATAAAATATACGGGTATCTTTTTAATTTCTTCAAGATGGCCCTCGTAACCGGCGTGTACTAATATTTCATCAGACTTTCTGCTTTTCCAGCAATACTCTTTAACGTTTGTAACCGGTCTTATTGAACTGTCAGTCATAAGAAAATCGTACCTTTTCGGGTTGGGCACTTTGAACTTCCAGGTCTCTTCAAAAGCCCAGCGAAAATACTGATTATTATCACCCGCTTCCGAATCGAGGTAAATACGTATTCCATCCTGGGTGGCTGTCCCGTTATTTGTAAACTGCTGTTCCTTAAGGTAGTAGACATTATTTATCGCCGGAACTGATTCCATCTTATATGGATCTGATTCATAGACACTTCCATTACCGGCAATTATGTGCAGAATATAAGTCTTTCCTATCACCCCTTTGAATTCAGTACTATCGGTCTTATATTTCCCTGAACCTGCATATTTCAGATACGAGCTTTTTGATTCTTCATCTGAAATGTAAACTATAGCATCAGAAATAGCAGAAGGTGAAGCGTTCTGTTCCATGAAAGTCCTTGACAATTTCACCGTATATGATGTGTTTGAATCCGTAATAAGTCCTTCAACAACCATCAACGATTCGTATCCGGCCAATTTCGGAACATACGGGTCTATGCAGGCGTTTAGTACGAAGACTGCAATAATTGAAAATATTGATTTATACCCCATCCTCAACATGGAGCAACTATTTTATTATTCATATTCTATTTGATGTATGAGATCGGGAAGCAAAAATAATATTAATTATATATCATTTACCTGCCGGCAAGAAAGATTCTAAAAAATAATTTCATTTGAGATCGATCCAGAAATCAGGTTTTGTACCAGTACCGGTTAATTCGCAGTTCGCACATTCAGGTCTTGTAAAAACCATCTTGTAATATTCATTAGTTCCTTCAACGTACAGAGGCTGAACCAAAACATAATCGGATTTATTGCAAAACATATCATATAACATATTCCAGGTCCAGGGCGGACCCCAGGGATTTGAATAGTCTCCCGGTTCCTTTATCCATGTTTCGCATGAATTATGATAATATGGAAGGTTCAGTGCAGTGATCTCACCGTTCGTGATATTCTTCCTTTGCTGTCTGACAGCAGAGACCTGGAAATAGCCTAATACCCGTTCCTGTGGATTATTAATATTATGAATATTGCTTATCACGGTATAGGGTTGTCTGGCAAATATATCACCCCCGCTGGTGTTTACCTGTTTGAGATTATTCCAGAATTCATACTCCGCTTTCGAAACGGAATACTGGCTGACAAGAATACTGTACTGCAGAAGAAGCCTGTCGGATTTTTTTGATGCAATAAAAGTAACCGGCACTCTCTGAATAAGATTTGGCTGACCTTCGTAAACAGCATGAAGCAATATTTCATCCGATTTCCTGTTTTTCCAGCAGTATTCTTTTACCTTTTTTACCATAGTAAAAGAACTGTCAGCCATATTATAATCATACCTTTTTGGATATGGGACCTTGAATTTCCAGGTCTCCTCAAAGGCCCAACGATAATATTGCGTGTTGCCTCCCTCCTTTGAATCAAGATAAATACCAATCCCTTCCTCAGTTTGAGTACCATTGTTTACCAGGGCCTGTTCTTTTTCGTAATAAATGCTGCTTATATCCGGGATAGACAACATTGTACATGGATCAGATTCGTATATGACACCATTCCCTGTAAGAATATGAAGAACATAAGTCTTCCCGGTTATTCCACGGAACTGAAGGCTGTCGGTTTTGTATTTACCTGAGCCGTCGGGCCTTAAATAAGTACTATTTGCCTCATTATCGGTAATATACACGGTGGCATCAGTAACAGGTAGCGGTGTGGCATCCTGCTCCATAAAGGTTCTGGATAAGGTTATTGTATATGAGGTATTCTGATCTGTGACAAGCCCTTCGACCACCAGCAAAGATTCATACCCCTTTAACTTTGGTGTATAGGGATCTATGCATGTACAGAGGACAATGACTGCAACAAGTGATAGAATTGATTTAATCTTCGCCTTTAGCATGAATAATTACCTGGTTTACAAATCATTTTTAATAAAACCTAAAACACGGCAAACAAAATTAATAATTCTCAAACGCGATGTGCTAATCATTCAATATGATTTCGAATATTTTACATAAAAAGTCAAAATTTAGAAAGAGCTATAACGATTCTGGTCAAAAGAACACTGATCACAATTAGTTAATATCCTGCCAGAAATCAGGTTTAGCTGAAGATCCGGTAACTTCACAATCTGAACATTCAGGCAGTGCAAATACCATTTTTTCAAGCAGATGAGTATCCGGGTTATAGATAGGTTCAATAAAATTATAACCCTCCCTGATGCAATACATAGTGTAAAGACCATCAAATGTCTCAGGTGTTCCATATTTAGTAGTAAAATCAGCAGGTGATTTTTCTATCCTGACACATTGATCGTAATGATAAAATGGAAGATGCAATTCAACAATTTTTCTGAATGGGATAAATATTCTTTTCTGTTTTACCGCTGAAACCTGGAAATATCCTAAAACTCTTTCCTTCTGATTATTGATATTATGCAAATTACTTATTACCGGATATGGCTGAGCTGCAAAAATATCTCCTCCGTTGTCATTTATACGTTTTAAATTATCCCAGAATTCATATTCATTTTTTGAAATTGAATATTGATTCACAAGAATACTGTATTCCATCATCAACCTGTCAGATCTGTCTGAAGCTATAAAGTGTATTTGTTTCTTTTGAATCATACCGGACTGCCCGGAATACATAGAATGAATTAATACTTCATTTGACAACTTTTTCTTCCAGCAGTATTGTTTGATATTAGCAAGAGGCACTATTAAACCTGATTTATAGTCGTATCTCTTCGGAATCGGAATTTTAAATTTCCATGTCTCCTCAAAATCCCAGCGATAGTAATTATTGCTTGTACTCCCTTTTGTGTCAAGCAGAATTCTTAGCCCATCCCGGATTTCAGTTCCATTATTATCCAACTCCTGACCTGATTCAAAATAGATGCTGTCTATCTCCGGGACCGATTGCATTGCACAGGGATCCGACTCATATTCATTACCTTCAGATGTAATAATATGCAAAATATATGTTCTTCCTGAAAATCCTCTAAATTCAACACTGTCTGTCTTGTATATACCACCCCCGTCGCTTTCAAGACTAAAGGATTTTAATTCATCATCTGTAATAAAAACTTTTGCATCGGAAATTATTACCGGGCTGGTACCCTCTTCCGCAATAGTCTTAGACAACTTTACTGAATATGAAGAATTTTCATCAGTCATCAATCCATCAACTACAAGCAGGGATTCATATCCTTTTAGTTTTGGACTGTAAGGGTCAATACATGTACAAAGAGTGGTGGCAATAATCAATGCTATAGCTGATTTCAGCACTGGCCTTAACATGGAAAAGAAGTTTTCAAATCTGTCATATCTGCTTTAAGGGAATAAAAACGGGAATCAAAAATAATATTTAATAACTGCCAATATTATATCTTTCACATTCTTTAACAAAAAAAATATTGCCTGTATCGTAAAACAGGTTATAAAAATTTGTTATTTCGGGTCATGAAAATTCAAAGTACAAATTTTTGTATAAAAATCCTGTTCCAAACACTTTTTTTTCTGGTTTCATCTTTAGTATCCGGACAAAACAGTAACCTGCTGAAATCAAAATCCTACAAAGATTCAGGGAATACCGACAAAACATCACTTATTGCCCGTCAGACAGACTATCTGAAAAAACTGTATTCGGAAAATGTTGAAGCGCCGATGGAACTAATAAACGGGAAAGAATATGAACCATATTATCTGAGAAGCGAGGTAAAACCGCTTCTTTTTCCTAACAGGGAACGTACTGCTTCGATTCTGACAAGAACAAGAAGGTATAATAATCTCACGTTACAGTATGATACTTATCTCGATGAAGTTGTTTACACCGATACGAGCAAACAAATAAACTTCAGGTTCCCGCAGATTGCTCTTAATAAAGATATTATTGCAGGTTTTAATCTCTACTTTAAGGATGATAGCTTAATATTCAGATATTTCGGAGTTTCAGATTGCTCTGGGAAAAACCTTAAAGAGGGGTTTTATGAAGTGGTTCATGAAGGGAAAACAAGTTATATAATTAAACATGAGTCCTCTTTTTATCAACGGCAGGGATTGAACAATTATAAATATTCAGCGAAAAATTTAATCAGTACCGGTGGTGAGTTTATTAGAATTAAAAACAAAAAAAGCCTCCTCTCACTTTTTGGAGAAAGGTCAGTCGAGATTAAATCATTCCTTCATTCGGCAAAGATTAAGATGAGAAAAGCAGATAAAGAACAGATCCTGGCTATTGTAAAGTTCTATGATTCATTAATTAAATCAAATTAAAGATCAGGATGAAGAAATTTGCTTACCTACTGCTTTTTACCTTTATTTTTGGAAGCGCATACTCACAGGACAAGAAGTTATCTTTTCAGTTTCGCCAGATACTATTCAGGGACCTCGCTGATACCATTGAGAAAACTGTCCCGGTCAAAATCTACTTTTCGAATAATTGGGTTAAGACTCTTTACATTGATATTAATTCTGAAAATGATTCTATCACCAGCCTGTTTAATAAGACATTAGCAAACAGCGGACTTTCATTTATTATTACCGGTGAAAATAAAATAATACTTTCTAAAGGATACACAATCAAGACTAATTTCCGGAAGGAATATCTTGAATACCTTGAAAAAAACAAGACCAGGCCCGACACAACAAATTATGCGCGGACAGCACCAAAAACAGAAGATGTAGTTATAAATGATGAATATAAAGTATTCAAAATAGGAAATCCTTCAGGTGCCGGAACTGATGAAAAAGTTATTCTCTCGGGGACAATTACGAACCCCGGATCAGGAGATCCTCTCGTTGGTGTTGTTGTATATGTCGGAAAGCTTAAGGCGGGAGCTGTAACCAATAGTTCAGGATATTATTCAATCGAAATACCTAAGGGTCAGTACCAGATCGAGTACAGAATGGTGGGTATGCGTCAGACAATAAGAAACATTATCATTTATTCAAATGGCATTCTGGATGTACCGATGGCTGAAAGTACGAATCAGCTTAATGATGTCATTGTATCAGCCAACAGGGAAAATATTGTCAGAAATGTCAGGATGGGTATTGAAAAGATAAATGTTAAGATGCTCAAACAGATCCCGATGGGTATGGGAGAAGTTGACCTTTTCAAAAGTTCTTTGCTTCTTCCCGGTGTCCAATCCGTTGGAGAAGCAAGCAATGGATACAATATCAGGGGAGGAAGTGCCGACCAGAATCTTATTCTCCTGAACAGCGCCCCGATAATCAATCCTTCTCACTTTTTTGGATTCTTCTCTTCGTTTAACTCGGATATGATTGAAGATGTAACTTTATATAAAAGCGGAATTCCTGCGAAGTTTGGTGGAAGGGTATCGTCAGTTATGGATATTATTCTGAAAGAGGGAAGTAAGGAAAAATTCAATGTAAGTGGTGGAATAAGTCCTCTTACCGGGAGATTAATGGTTGAAGCCCCAATAATAAAAAATAAGGCCTCTGTCATTCTGAGTACAAGAACAACCTATTCCGACTGGATCCTCGGAATGCTTAAAAACATACAATTACAAAAAAGCAGTGCAAGCTTTAATGATATGCAGGGACTTATAACTTTTGACGCTAATGAGAAGAATTCCTTTTCACTATCAGGCTATATAAGCAACGACAACTTTAATTATTATAAGGAAAGTGCAATAAGTTATAGAAATCTTGCCTCAACTTTCAAATGGAAGCACACATATAATTCAAGGTTTTCTTCACAGTTTTCAGCTATAATAAGCAATTATAATTACCAGCAAAACTCCATACAGGATTCATTAACTTATTACTCCTTAAAATATAAGCTGGAACAGCAGATTTTAAGAGCCGATTTCACTTACCGTCCGGTTGATAAGCATAAAGTTGAATTTGGGCTTGATGCAACAAGTTATTCTCTTTCTCCGGGAGTTCAGGAACCGGTTGGCTCGTATTCAGTGATATTACCAAAGAAACTCGAAAATGAGAGCGCTCTTGAACCTGCACTCTATTTAAGTGATGAATATGAAGTAACACCAAGACTACTAATTTCCGGGGGATTGCGTTTTACTTTGTTTACATCGTTTGGCCCGAGAACGCAGCTGATATATGATCCTAACAGCCCGAGAACAATTGAGAACATTATCGATACTGTTTCGTACAAAAAGGGAAGTATTATCCAGACATATCCTGGTCTGGAATTCAGATTGTCATCGCGGTATGTCCTTACAACCGATTTATCAGTAAAAGTCGGTATACAGCGAAATTATCAATACCTGCATATGATTTCCAATACAACCTCCATGACCCCGACAGATATATGGAAACTAAGTGATAACTATATTAAACCGCAGAGAGGAGATCAGTTTTCACTCGGGTTTTATAAAAATATGAGCAGGAATTCCCTCGAGACATCGGTTGAATTGTATTATAAAAATATCAAAAATATTCTCGACTATAAAGGAGGCGCTGTACTGTTGATGAACGACCATCTTGAAACGGATATCATTAACGGAAACGGGAAAGCATACGGTGTGGAATTCATGATAAAGAAGCAAACAGGTATGCTTACCGGGTGGGTCAGCTATACTTATTCCAGGGTCCTGGTGAAAGTAGATGGCAGGTTTGAAGAAGAAAAAATAAACAGCGGGAAATATTTTCCTGCGAATTTTGATAAACCTCACGACCTGAAAGTTGTTGCCAATGCAAAATTTTTCAGACGTTTTAACTTTACTACCAATTTTGTTTACAATACCGGAAGGCCGATCACTTATCCGGTAGCCTATTATAACTTCATGAATATTAACAGGGTTTTCTATTCTGAGAGAAATGAATTCAGGATTCCTGATTACCTGAGGCTTGATTTTGCTGCTACTATTAATGGAAACCTGAAGGCAAAGAAACTTAACCATTCCTCACTGACCTTCACTGTTTACAATGCTCTTGGAAGAAGAAATCCATATTCAATATTCTTCAAAGCCGAAGATGGAGTTGTAAAAGGATACCAGATGTCGATATTCGGACAACCAATATTTATGGTAACATACAACTTCAGGATACTTGGTAATGCATCAACTGATTTCTAGTTCTGGAAATCTTTAAGCATCCAGATATGACAGCCAAAATGGCCTGAATTACCCAGTGGTCCTGGAATAAATCTGAAACCTGCCTTTTCATACAGGCTTATTGCTTTGCCAAGTTCAGGAAGCGATTCGAGATATAACTTTTTGTACCCGAATTTTTTCGCTGACCCGAAGGTCCTTTCCATAAGCTGCCAACCGATCCCCCTGCCTCTGTAAGTTGCATTAAGATAAAACTTTACCAGTTCAGCACACCCTTCAGGCAAGCCGGGAGTAGGATATACACCGCAACCACCTAATATTACATCTTCTTCTTCAGCAATCCAGTATTCAGATCCCTGAATACTGAAAAGCTTAAAAAGGTTATCAGTTGTCGGATCGAAATATACAGTCCCGGGTCTGTCTATTTTAAATTCTCTGAAAACGGTCCGTATAAGATCTGCCAGCTCTTTATTGTCCTTTTCTTCAATGATCCTGTAAACAATGCTCATTCTGCAATTTATTGATCCCTTAATTCTTATCAAAAATAAATATTTCTTCAATAGTTGCTTCAAATACTTTTGCAATATCATGTGCAAGCTTAAGGGAAGGATTATATTTATTTTTCTCAAGAAAGACAATTGTTTCGCGCCTGACACTGACTTTTTTTGCCAGATCGTCCTGAGTCAGATCATATCTTGCCCTGTACTCCTTTATTCTGTTATTCATTTTTTATACCTCTGAAGTTAAATACCAGCCAGCATATTGCAAAAGTGATCGCCATTCCCAGGATACCGATTCCGATGACAGAATGGGTCTCCAGATTGATTTTGTCGCTGAAATACATCAAGGCAAGCCATAAATAAAGAGAAATATAATACGTCATGGCAGCAGTCTTCTGCATTATCTTCTTTGATAATTCATCCTCTACAGGTTCACCTCTTCTGGCACTGGTTAACCTCTTAAATCCAAAGTAAACTGCAAAACCTAACACCAGAAAGATAACACCAAAATTGAATAAATTATAGGGTGTAAAACTTGCATTGCCTGAGAAAAACCAGATTCCACATGTTATTAAAACAAGTGCTGCGATGACGAAAACCAATACTACTCTTTTCATGATAAGAAATATTTAGTTAATTAATTCTAACACAAAGTTAGAAATAAATAACATTACCTTCCAAATATTTTTCTGCTTTTTTTTTGAAAATGTTAAAATTTCTTCACAGGATCAGGCATGCAAGTCGGATCTTTAACCTGGAATCCTGCTTANAATGTGAACCAGTAATTCACCTTAATAAGAAATATATTATTCGGGTAGACACTTCTTAACTGCTTGTATGATTCAGTAATGGAAGCCTTTGAGGAACCGGTATTCCCTGTACGCTCAGTTGACCAGACAAAGTAGATGAATGAACCGAGTCTGTATTCCCATTTTGCAACAAAATTGGAACGGAACTGATGAAAATTAAAATCGGGATTTTCAATAGCATAATCAATATCCGTATTATTGTTCTCTGATAGTTGATAAAAATTCCCGACAAGCTCCGGATTATTAAATACAGCAAACCGGTCATCATATGTCTTTGACAGAGGATTGGTTACCCGTTTGAATTCGGAATAACTACCCCTTGAAATAAATGGGCTACCATAATACAGAATTGAAAACTCAGGAGTAAGGTTCANNTCAACTCTGAATGTAAGACCTATTGTTTTCTGATCGATAGTNCCAATTATATATCGATTTTCAGAAGCCAGATTTGTTGTGGCAACATACTGTAGNTTGTTATTGTTATTCAGATAGTTTGCAGTCACTCCAAGTTTAAGACTATTTATCGGACGGTATGTTATTCCCGGCATAAGCTGGTAACTTGTTGCAGAATTATTTCCGGCTTTTTCAAATGTGTATTCAAACTTCGCAATTATTTTTTTCGACTGGTCGGTATTCAGGTTACCAAACGACATGATCTTGTGTGGCATAAGCATATCATATCCGCCGCGTAATACTTTTGTGTCGTGAACCTGCGATTCATAAATGATATTCGCGCCGAAACTCCATTGATTTTTAAACTCTGAGGAAAATGAAAAATGGGCTCCTGACTGAAGGTAGGTTCCATTGAAATTCCATGTATTGAACTCCTCAATGCCTATTGTATATGTCCTGAAGATTGAAACAGGCTGATTAACAAAATAAGATAAATTATTTTCCTGATTGATCTCATCAGCAGAATTCATATACCCGAGGTCATTCAGTTCAAGCCCCGGGGAGAGCCAGGTGGCACCTGTTGAATACCGCCAGAATCCTTTGGAACCTTTTCCAATCATGAACTTACCTCCGTAACCATTCAACATTGTCCTTGTTGTGTCAAATCTCAGATAGCTTGCACCCGGACGCTGGTAATATCGGGCTGATGATTCCTGCAGGGCGGTTATAGATTCCTTGCTCCCGCTTACATAGCTTCCGATTAACCTGGCATCAATAAAAAACTCCTTGTCTTTGAAACGATGGATAATATCCACACCTCCGGTATAGGAATTGCTGGTAAGGAATTCAAGGTATTTGTCATTAATGAATCTATTCGTTGAGGTTAGTATCCCGCCGACAACAGTTGTACCGGCATTGAAGCCTTTCTGAATACGTGCCACCGTATAATTCGTGAGAGGTTCAACTTTCATTGAAGGCTTATAGTCATCTTTGTTACTGAGCCGGGCATATTCATTTGCTGTTACACTCTGAATCAATCCGATTGATAATCCGTTAGAAGTTGTTCCACTTAATTTAATTGCACTGAGAATGGTAGTCTTATCGGGNGCTTTTACAAAGAGATTATCGTTTGGNTCAATAGAAAGCGAAGGAGCATGGCCAATGCGTCGTGAATAAAAAAGACTCTGGTTATCAAATTTATAGTCAAAGATTGTCAGCCCTTCGAGGAAGAAAGGACGTTTCTCCTCATAGAAGGTTTCAAATGCTGTTAAATTCATTACAGACGGATCGGACTCAACCTGTCCGAAATCGGGGTTTATTGTGAGATCAAGAGTAAAGTTAGTTGATATGCCGATTTTTGCATCAAGACCCATGTTTCCACCCCAGGCCCGTCCTTTGCTTGCAAAGGGATTCGACGGCTCTTTTTTCATTGTTTTTAAATCACTTAAAACAAAAGGCATTATTTCGAGGCGTCGTGATTTTTTCAGACCTTTTATGCCTCGGAATTCTCCGAAATTATAAAGCATTCCAGGGCCTGTCTTACTTTGTTTCTCCCAGTTGCTTTCTTCCGATAAACGTGAAATCCATCTCCAGGTGTGTAATCCCCATACCTGCTCTTCCTTATTACTGTAACGCAACTGACTTAAAGGAATTTCATATTCAGCTACCCATGCGGAATCTTCCAGCCCGGTTTTTACCTTCCAAACGGCGTTCCAGTTGAAGTCCCAGTTCATCGGGTTGAACAATACCAGATCAATTTTCTGACCCCATGCTGTTACTGAAAACTCGAACCCTGTCCGGTAATCACGATAACTATCCAGAGTTAATCCTACTACATCACCTACAATTTCATCACGTACTCCGGCAAGCCGGAGTATTTTTCCGGGTTCACCATCGAAAGCCCGAAATGCCACATAGAGGTTCTTGTCATCATACTGAATATTCAGATAAGTAGGATAAGTCGGTTTAGCCCCTTCCTTTGGAATAAACTGCGTGTAATCGCCTGCCCATGTACCTTTTTTCCAGCATTCATCATCAAGTTTTCCATCTATTACCGGTTTGGGAGCAGAAAGCCTTGAAGTTGTATAAACCGGTTGCTGAACAGTACCCGTCTTTATTACAGTATCTTGCTGAGANACTGACGACTGTCCTGATACAGTAAAAAATACAGGACCAGCTATAATCAGTAAAAGAACAGGCAGTTGAGAAAAATATTTCGTTGATCGTTTCATCTGAAAGGTCAATATTAGGTTAGCGAATATTACAAATTCAAATTTAGAAGAATATGTGGTATACCNGTATGTTTTAAAATATTTATAAATGTTTTCGACTCAATCTTCTTATATTAGTAGTCAATTAGATAAAGATCATAATTAAAACATAATCAACTCTGAATCATGAAGAAGCTGCTATTTTCATCCATTTTGATTTTCTCAGTCAACGTATTTTTGTCAGGACAATTTTCTTCGGCTCAGCCCCAGGGCAACCAGAAGGCTGATATAATTATTTCAGCGGGCACTTTGAATACTGATCTTATCTACAAAGTCAGTGGAAGAGATGAAATGCTTTATCAGATATATCTTGGTTCAAAGCTTGATAACATTTCAACTTTAAACCAGGTCAGGAATGAGAGTCATCAGGCATATGCAGCATATGGCCCGGGTAGTCTTTTTGAACCGGCGCTCCGAATGACTCACAATGACGGTAATTCATCACTTGAATTGAAATATGTAAGCCACAATGTCGAAAAACCTGATGCTGATGTTACAATTACTCATATCCTTCTTAAAGATCCCCAGTATCCTGTTGAAGTGAAACTTAATATCAAATCATATTCTGCAGAAGATGTAATTGAACAATGGGTTGAGATAGTCCAGAATGAAGCAAAACCTGTAACAATTTTCAATTATGCCTCTTCAATGCTTCACTTTGATGCCGGTAAATACTGGCTGACCCAGTTTCATGGTGATTGGGCAGAAGAGATGAAAATGCAGGAGAGTGAGCTGACAAGCGGCATTAAAATTATTGATACCAAGCTTGGCACAAGGGCTCATATGTATCAGACACCAGTGTTCTTTCTTTCATTGAATGAGAAGTCAGATGAAAACAACGGGGAACTGATTGCCGGGACCCTTGGATGGTCAGGAAATTTCAGATTCTTATTCGAGATCGATGAAAAGGGTTCCCTGCGTATCATTTCGGGAATTAATCCTTTCGCATCTGAATACTCATTGGCCCCAGGAAAAACTTTCAAAACACCCTCATTCTTCTTTACATATTCTAACATGGGAAAAGGTCTTGCCAGCAGAAATCTTCACCGTTGGGCCCGAAATTATGGAATAATGGATGGGAACAAACCCCGTCTTACACTCCTTAATAACTGGGAAACAACCTATTTCAATTTTGATGAACCTAAACTCGGTGGACTGCTCGACGATACAAAGAAAATGGGACTTGATGTTTTCCTCCTTGATGATGGCTGGTTTGCAAATAAATATCCGAGGAATGATGATCGTGCCGGGCTTGGCGACTGGCAGGAGAATAAGGCAAAATTACCCGATGGTCTTGGGTATCTTGTTAAAGAAGCTGACAAGAGAGGAGTCAGATTCGGAATATGGGTTGAACCTGAGATGGTTAATCCCAAAAGCGAACTTTTTGAAAAACATCCCGACTGGGTACTGAAATTCCCTAACAGGACTCAGGTTCTTTACAGGAACCAGTTAACACTCGACCTTTCCAATCCCGAGGTACAGGAATTTGTTTTTAGTACAATCGATGGTATGCTTACAAAATACCCGGGCATAGCATTTATTAAATGGGATTGCAACAGCATGATCACCAATCCGTATTCGGTATATCTTAAGGATAAACAATCGCATCTTTATGTTGATTATGTAAATAACCTTTACAATGTCCTTGACCGTTTGCGTAAGAAATACCCCGGCATACCAATAATGTTATGCTCCGGAGGAGGAGGAAGAGTTGATTACGGTGCTCTCAGATATTTCACTGAATTTTGGGCAAGTGATGATACCGATCCACTTGAAAGAGTTTATATACAATGGGGTTACTCATATTTCTTCCCGGCTTTTTCTGTTTGCAACCACATTACATCATGGGGCAAAGAATCGCTCAAATTCAAGACCGATGTCGCAATGATGGGAAAAATGGGTTATGATATTCAGGTCCATGAACTCAGTGAAAAAGAACTTAAATTCAGCCAGGATGCAATAGCTAATTATAAAAGACTAAGTGATGTAATCTGGCATGGCGACCTTTACAGACTCATTTCACCTTACCAGGAAAACCGGGCTGTTTTGATGTATGTAAATGATTCAAAGTCAAAAGCTGTATTGTTCTCATATACTCTTAATGCACGATTCGGAGAAACATTTAACCGGGTACGGCTGCAGGGTCTCGATCCGGCAAAAACCTATAAAATCCAGGAGATAAATGTTACTTCAGAGGGAAGAAGATTTGGTCCTTCTGAAAACGGCAAAAGCTATACCGGAGATTATCTGATGAAGATCGGATTAATCGCAGGATCAGAAGCAGCGCTCAGCAGTACTGTGTATGAAATAACGGAATAGGTTTCTCTAAAACATTTTTAAGAGATCAGCAACAGATTGTCCAGGGGGTGTTTTTACCGGGTCAATTTCCATCCCAACCTGCAAGTCTTGACCATAGCCACCAGGCAGCATAGGCTTTCTGATTTGCATTCAGTGGCTGGCTATGTGCTGAAGAACAGTCATACCAATCAGTCCCTGCAGTATGGGAATTCTGCCATTCAATGGCCCAGTTTCCTTCCTGGTTTCCATCGCCGTTAGAATCGTAGGCACAGGCATCTGTTGGTTTTTTATCTCCAAAATAGACTCCATCAGGATTATAACATTCTATATCAGCAAAATCAAATAATATCTTATTGCCATTTTTACAATAACTCCTGATCTGCTCATTCCTTAAATGAAGATTTCCTGTCAATCCTGATCCATCAAGATGTCCGGTCATGTAAACAAATTTTACATTCTTATAGTCATTTTCAAGCGAACTCATCAGATCGAGATAGGTTGTTATATCTGCTTCGGTTGCTGATGATACCTGTCCGCACCATGACCACATAATAACGTTAACATCAGGATTGGCATTTAAGTAGGTCCGTGTTAATGCGGCCCAGGTGGTTCTGTCGGGGGCTCCAAGATCGCCACTCATAGCATAATCATGAAGGTCCAGAGCTCCGCCTGTACCGCCGTTGTTCCAACTGTATTCCGACCCTTTGAAACTTACCAGGCCGGTCATCCCGTCAGTTATCTGGCTGCCATGTGATGTGTGCCCGTAAGCGATATGAAGATTTTGCTTTGCAGCAGTAATGCTTTGCGACGGAACCGAAGATAATTTTGTGCATTTGTGATCGATGATAAAACTCAAGGAGCCAGGAATTGAATCATCAGTTTTTGAGCATCCTGAAAAAAAAATAATCAACGATGAAATGATAATGGAACAGGTTTTCATATTAACAGGGTTAAAGAAATTAGTAATCTTAAATCTCTCAACTTTCATTTGTTTGAGTTCTTCCCGTTTACAAATGTTTTGTCGAAACAATAAATAAGACAATTAAACAAGAATGAAAGGTTGCATGCCGGCTATAATCAGAGACAATTTTTCATAACAATGGATACGGTCAGGGGGACTGCCGCAATTGCTAATTATTGTTTTCTGCACCCTGACCAGAGGCTGACTGTATCCCGACAGCAATTTCCGGAAAGATACCCATTTTAATATAGATTGGACGTACCAATGCTTTCAGTTCAGACAACTTTCTCAGAAAAATAAGTGATCCGGCAATGGTTACAATTCCTCCTGCAAATATGGTCCAGGGGGTACCAATTATTTTAGCAAGCCATCCTGCAAGCAGACTTCCGAAAGGTGCAGTTCCCATAATTGCCATTGTATAAAAACTCATTACCCTGCCCCTCTTGTCATCATCAGTTATAGTCTGCAAAACTGTATTGCTTGCTGCAGTCTGCAGCATCATTCCGAGCCCGATAAAAACCATCATTACAAGAGAAACCGGGAAGAATCTTGAAAAGGATAAAATAATAAGACTCGCTCCGAAGAGAAATGCTGAAGCGGGTACAATCCTTCCAAGTGTAAGAACTTTTTTCCTTGATGCAAGAAACAAAGCACCCATCATAGCACCGAATCCTGCTGCTCCCATTAAAAACCCGTAGATCCTTGACCCTCCGTGCAAAATCTCTTTGGCAAAAACCGGCATCAGAACTGAATATGACATTCCCATAAGACTTGAAATACCAAGTAATATTATCAGATGTTTAATCGGGGAAAATCCAAAAGTATAAATCAGACCTTCTCTGAGCTCCCTTAACATTTTGAAATCCTTTTTCCTGTCGCTCTTTACCTTTATTTTCATCATTACCAGAGAGATAATCACAAAAATATAACTCACAGCATTTATCAGGAAACAGATTCCTTCAGTGGTTGATGCAAGGATAATTCCGGCAATGGAAGGACCAACTATCCGTGCTCCGTTAAACATCAGGGAATTGAGTGCAATGCCATTGCCCAGATCTTCCTTTTTTTCAACCATATCAATCACGAATGAATGACGGGCAGGGACATCAAATGCATTTACACATCCAAGACCAACACTTAGAACCACTATCTGCCATATCTGAATTGAACCTGACAGACAAAGCCATGCAAGGATGGCAGCCTGAATCATGGCAATTATCTGAGTAATAAGCAATACCCGGTATCTGCTCCATTGGTCAGTCAATACACCTGCTACAGGCGCCAGAAGAAATGTTGGTACCTGCCCGGCAAAACTGACTACTCCAAGCAGAAGTGTCGATCCGGTCATGTGATAGACCAGCCATGGCATTGCAATACGCTGCATCCATGTTCCGATAAGTGATACGCTCTGACCACTGAAAAACAACCTGTAATTCCGGTACTGAAGTGACCGGAAAATCGTTTTGAATCTGTCGGAATTATTTGAGCTATTAACCAAAGAGTAGTCTTTAATCCACAATTAGTCTGCTAAAAGTAATCCCTTTTAAAGAATAATTAAAAATACCCATCTAAAAAATATAACAAGGGATTGCACGGAGTTACACAGACAATTCACAGTCTATTGTTTCCGTGTTAATCCGTGTTCTTCGTGGTTATAAAAAATATTTAACCAAAAGCTTATTATACCTTNAAATTTTACCCACGGATTGCACAGAATTACACGGACAATGAACGGACTATTGCTTCTGTGTTAATCCGTGTTCTCCGTGGTTAATAAACTTTTACTTTTTAACCGGGGCAATATCCATTACATAAAATGAATCGGGTTTAGGACTTCTTCTGGGTCTCGGGTTCTCAGCAGTTGCTGCTGGTGCAGGATTGAACTCGGCCGAAGGCATATATATATGATGTGTTTTCGTATCAATAGCCAGAGTTCTTGCACCCGGCATCGTAGGCACATTCTCAAGAACCTTGAAACTATCTTTATTTACTTCCTGCACAACTGTCATCGTGCCTTCCCCATTAGAACTATATGCTCTTTTCAGGATAGGATCGAACTTAACACCATCACATCCGTCTCCTATTGGCAGGTTTGCAACAACATGCCCGTCAACAGCATCAACAACTACCATAAGCTTATTTCCGCATACTGCAAATAAACGGTTGGTTTCAGTATCAAGCGCCAGTCCGCTGGCTTCTTCTCCCGGGGCAATAGGCCATGACTCAAGAACTTTCAGCGTATTGACATCGATAACTGAAATCAGACTTTTGTCTTCAATATTCACAAACAGTTTTCCCTTACCGTCCGAGGCAGGAAATTCCGGTTTACCCTCAAGTGCTATTGTACCGACAACAGCATTTGTTGCGGCATCCAGAACGGTTGCATTTGCAGTCCTCCCATTGAATACAAAAATCTTTTTCGAAAACTGATCATATGTAATTGCATCGGGATTCTCTCCGGTTATTTTAACATCTGCAATCANTTCAAGTGTTCTCAGATTGATGACTTTTACAGATGCGTTCCGGCCGACACTGATAAAGGCTTTGTTTAGATCCTGCGCAAGAGCAATTCCATGCACACCGGGAGTCTCATTAATTGTTCCGGTAAGCTGACCAGATTTAAGATCCACGACCTGGACAACTGTTCCATGAGAAAGGAACAACCTCCCACCTGCTTCATCAACTGTAAGATAATCCCAGCCACCGTCACCCGGCAGGTGAATTTTATTTGTGATGCTGTACTCCGATTTTGTTTGCTGTCCATGCAGATCTGATCCTGCAAAAAGTAAAAGAAAACAACTTAAGAACAAGAAAGACCTTTTCATTTCTTTAAATATTAAATTAATTGAATCAATTAGTGCTGCACTTAGACATCCTGATAAGTCATAATATTCCGTGATATTTAAATAATTTTCATAAAAGCCAGCAAAGCAATTACAATAATTGTAAGAGAAGAAACAGAAACAGGAAACCACACAGGAGCAATCCATGGTTTCGGAATGAGAAACAGGACATCAATTGTAGTGAGTTTAGGGGGCCATTTAATAAGAATATACAGAGATAAATAATAGAACAGGTCCCAGAAAGCGAATGTCCAGAGAAAGAATATCACTTTTTCTGTCCATGTTCCGCCAGCAAGAAAAGCAATTACCAGCAACATAATGATTGTTGCTGCTTCTCTTGTCATTTCAATGTGCAGGAATCTCTTCGGGATCTTCTCTGCTGATTCTTTGTTTCCGTCTGAATCGANCATCCCCAGNGCTTTTCTCAGATANACAACCACGACTCCCTCAAAATGTGCCATTGAAATTCCAAAAACCGTAAGAAGAGATAGTTTTAATAACATCGTTTTTCCTCCCTTTTATATAACAAATTAATTGCTTAATAGTTGGAATAAATTCCCTGGCGGGAAATGATTTTACAGCATATGCTTTGAAAACCAATGTCAGGAAGCTCGACCATTTTGCTGATCCCTCCTTAACAACGGGAATATTTTCAAACTAATTCTCAAATTTAATAGTAATTGAAGCTCTTCGCAGCAAGTTACAAAGAATCTTCGATCCCCTAAGGCAATTTCTTAATGCTCGCTGACTCCGCAGCAAGACTTCGACGAGCTCAGTCGAGTCGCAACGTAGAACCGATCCGCCACTTGGCGGAGAGCTCGGCGAAGCCAATGCGCTCGCTGGGATTCATCCTTAAATTTCAGGAAATTGAACTAATACTCAATAATTAGTATTTTTGTTTTAATGTTTTGTTGTCAGAAGTTACGAACTTCGAAACGAAATAGCCCATATTTTATTATTTATTAAATTCAGATTTATTCATCTCAGGTTGGTATGATAAAAACTTTACTTCTGGTTGGAACGGGAGGATTTTTTGGGAGTGTTTCGAGGTTTCTTGTGTCGCGTTTTATGCAAAATAGTTTTCCTACAGCTTTCCCATTCGGGACTTTTCTTGTAAACATCTCGGGTTGTTTTCTTATAGGATTGATCTTTGGCCTCTCTGAAAAAAGTACAATAGTCACAACTGGATGGAAGATGTTTCTTGCGGTGGGATTCTGCGGAGGGTTTACTACATTTTCAACTTTTGCAAACGAAAATCTCGCACTCCTCAGAGATGGAGAATTTTTCTATTTTTTTCTATATACAGGATTAAGTGTTTTTCTGGGAATTGCAGCAACTTTTCTTGGAGTCATAATAACAAAAATATTTTAATGCCATGAAACCTCACGATAAAGCCAAACGGTTAAGGATTTATATCAGCTCAACAGATAAATACGAACATAAGCCTCTGTATGAAGTAATTGTATATACCGCAAGGAGTTGTGGAATGACCGGAGCTACGGTTCTTAAGGGAATTATGGGCTATGGCGCCAGCAGTGAAATCTACAGCGACAAGCTTTGGGAGATCTCAGAAAAAATTCCCCTGGTCGTTGAAATCATTGATGAAACGAATAAAATAAGCTCGTTTATTGATTCAATAAAACCATTTTTTGATAAAATTGGGAAAGGACATATAATCACTCTGGATGATACCACGATTATTATGCATAAAACAGGAAACAAAAAAAAGAATAAAAAATAGAAACCTTTTCAGGAAGAAAACTGGTTCACAAAAACTTACTTACAGCGAGATAACCAAAATATANTCCGATTAAGCAGAGTACAAAGCCAAGACTTCTGATCAGAAATGATATAATGTTTACATTAATACGCTGTCGGTGCCTGACTATCATGAATGCCAGAAAATGAAACCACGCAATACTACCGAGCGAAAGAAAAAAAGCATAGCATATACTGATTATCAAATGAAAATATGAAGGGAATGTTGCCGGACTTTCCTCCGGAGCAGAACTTTTGTGTATCTTGAATTTGTCAAGTTGCTCAATCGAAATGGAATGCGATTTTTCGATTTTCATTCCCTCAATATTACTTATTTCATTTACATTCTGACTGATTTTATCTTCCAGACCTCCAGTATTAAAACCCAATGCTGCAATTAAAGAAATAACGAAGAACGATGAGGTAAGGCTTCCGATGAATAAAGTCGGATTCAGGAAATTGAGCATAAATCCTGTATAGAAACCTCCTTTGTCTTTATTCTTGATTTTATCCGCCAACCGGCTCTTTCCCTCAATATTCTCAATATCGAATTTGGTACTTATTATCCTATATCCAAGGATCAGAAAGAACAGGCTGCCTAATGCAAACATATAAGGCATTGCTGGCTTCAAAAAAGAATACATCTTGGTCAATCCAAATACTGCTATAAATACATATGTAAAATCAGCGAATGAAGCACCTATGCTCACCAGATTACTGTATCGCAACCTCCCTTTTAATGCGTTTGAGGTAATCATGATGCTGATCGGCCCTGCAATTGGCATTGCAAAAATAAAACCTGCCAGCAAGCCTGTAATGCATATAGTTATAATACTTTCTGTCATGGGCCTGTCTCCCTTAAACAATTATTAAAAATCCATTCCTAATAAGTCAAAAATGTTTCGGAGTTTTACAAGATAATTTATTTTTCTCTAAAATAATCAACACCTTCTTCAACAACTGTTATCTGCAATAAAAAATTGTAAATATATTTTCTCAGTAATTTGATAAGGATTTATAATAACTCAAATATGAACTCAAAAGAAAGAGTATTTAAAGCTCTTTTAAAAAATGGAAGGATATCCCGACAGAGTGCCACTACAATTTGATCTTTGCAGACAGCATATAGAATCATTTGAAGGAAGCCTGGGAGTGTACCTGATTATGCTCTTTCTTAAGAAGTAATAATAAGGCTTCAACTGAGAATGGTAAGTACTAACTTGCCGGAAAATATTTTTTCTTTAACAGGAATGCAACATTAACCAGACCTATCATTACCGGAACTTCAACCAGCGGGCCGATTACTGCAGTAAAAGCCTCTCCGGAATCGATTCCGAAAACTGCAATGGCAACAGCAATTGCCAGCTCAAAATTATTGCTGGCAGCAGTAAAAGACAGAGTTACTGTTTGCCCGTATGTTGCCCCGGCACTCCTGCTCATGAAAAATGAGAACATGAACATTATGATAAAATAAATGATAAGCGGAACGGCTATAGAAACTACATCCAGCGGTAATTTCACAATATATTCACCTTTCAATGAGAACATTACCAGTATTGTGAATAACAAAGCAATTAGCGTTACCGGACTAATTTTAGGAATGAATTTTGTATGATACCACTCCTTGCTTTTAACCCTAATCAGTATAAACCTGGTTAAAAAACCTGCAATAAAGGGTATTCCCAGATAAATAAACACGCTCTTTGCAATCTGTCCGATAGTAATTTTTTCAACAATTGAATTTGTTGGCACACCGAACCATCCGGGCAATATTGCTATAAAAATCCAGGCATAAACAGAAAAGAACAAAACCTGGAATATTGAATTGAATGCAACTAACCCGGCACAATATTCCGTATCACCTTTTGCAAGGTCGTTCCAAACAATAACCATGGCAATACAACGGGCCAGTCCAATCATAATAATTCCATACATATATGGAAGATTTGCGTTGTCTTTTCCCGGAAAAAGTTTAAAGAATACTATAGCTAATGCAAACATAAGTATAGGCCCGATTATCCAATTCTGCACCAGCGAGAGACCCAGAATTTTAAAATTTCTGAATACACCACCTAATTCATCATATTTAACCTTTGCGAGAGGTGGATACATCATCAGGATCAGACCAACAGCAATAGGAATATTTGTCGTGCTTTCAGGGGAAGATTTTAGTGAATCCCAGAATGTTGCAATAGCCGGGAAGAAAAATCCTGAGAAGACTCCGATAAACATTGCGAGGAAGATCCAGAGAGTCAGATACCTGTCAAAAAAATTTAGTCGTGGTTTCATTTCGCATAAATTAAAATCAGTTTCTAACAGCAATTGGAATTTGTTTCAGAACATCCACAGGATGGTTCAGTATTGTTAAGTATTCCGCTCAAAATACCAGCTGCGCAACCCACTCCTGATTTTACCGAGATAGCTTTCACCGGACAATTTAAAGCACATGCACCGCACTCCATGCAAAAGTCACGATTGACAATTCTTGCTTTCCTCCCGGATAATTCAAATACATCGTGCGGGCATACTTTTACACACATACCACAGCCGTTGCATGATTCTGCACACAGTTGAAGGGTAACGACATCGGGCAGATAAACGAGTTCGTTCATATCATAGATTTTAAATTAGTTTCCCTATAATCAATAATATAATACCAGTTGTTGCAAATATAATTTGTACCGGAACTGCAGTTTTCATCTCCTTTTTGACACCTGACAGTGATGTATATGTTGATGATCCGGTAAAATTCATTGCCAGAAAAGAAGAGATTGCAGACAGAATCAGGAACCATGAAATTTTTTCGAAAACAACGTCTCCGGTTCTGTTTATCAGCAAAAGAATCAGTGACAGAACCAAACCGGTTATTAATCCTTTTGCAGCAAATCGTCTGAATGGTATATAAGGAAGGAGAGCAGGTGTTACAATAATTCCTGAACAATATGCAAGAAAAATATTCAATATCCGGGGCAATGAGTAATCCAGTGAATTAGGAACTGAGAGCTCTTTTACCGGAATAAGAGAGATCAGAACAATTACAGCCATTGCTCCGAGAAGATAATATTTCCCATACATAAAGTCATTAGGTATCAGCTTAATACGGTCTGCAAACCTGAATGTTACCCGGCGCATTTCCTTATCAGCCCTGTATCCGTATGCAATAAACTTTTTTACATCAGCTGCACGAACGGGACCATAATGGACATTAAATCCGGTCTCTTCTTTTACTTTATGAGCAGCGACTCCTGTCGCTCCAAGTTGTGGAACAATTATCCGTTTATGAGATACTATTTTGTCAAGCGAAACTTCCTTAATTCTGTGTACCAGCTCCCTGGTGCCGAAAGTTCCTTTACCTGCGGCGCACCAGACATTCACACCTTTGGTATCCAGAACAAGTATCCAGACATTAAGTCCCGCCAGGTTTCTGCGCAGATTGTCGAATGTAAGCTTATAGTTCGCGGTGACCAATACATCAGAGACCTGGTCAGGGGAACCTACAGCATACAGTCCCGGGTTGACCCGGTAATTGTCGCGATTAATTCCCCAACGTACCATAAGAGTACCAAGAATGTCTTTAACATTCAGTTCCGTTGATATTACCGGAACTGTCGATCCGGAAAGCGCAATGCTTCCGGTCTGAAAAGAATATTTCATATCAAATCAGATTTTCTTTATAAAATTTATGAAATGAGTTTCTTATTTCATCCCTTATTTTTCGGAATTTATTCAATACCTGTTCTTGCGTTCCATCGAAAGCGGATGGATCTTCAAAACCCATATGCAACCTGTGTTTTACTTTTCCAAAGAAAACCGGACATGTCTCTTTTGCATTATCGCATACTGTAATGACATAATCCCATTCACTCTTTAGGTAAATGTCAACCAATTTTGGTTTATGTTGGCTAATATCGACACCAACTTCGTGCATTACTTTTACTGCCGTTTGATTTACCTGCACTGCAGGTTCTGTTCCTGCTGAATGAACTTCAATATTCTTATCGAACGATTGTAAAATACCCTGTGCCATCTGGCTGCGGCAACTGTTTCCAGTGCATAATATTAAAATCTTCATGGCCTAATTATCTGATAAAATTTAGAACTGGTTTTCATTTACAGTTGAACTCTGATTGAACATTAATCTCATTTATGAAATTCTCTGCAATTCTTTTCAATTCACATACCTTCTTCAGGTCAAGACAATAACAGGTTTTTGCACCTTCAGTTGTTCCCTGTATCAGCCCGACATCTTTCAGTTCTTTAAGATGCTGGTTTACTGTAGTTCTTCCAAGCGGGATCTCATCCGCAATATCACCAGTGATACACGATTTGGATTCCGCCAGATATTTCAGGATAGCCAGGCGTGCCGGGTGACCCAGAGCTTTGAAAAGCGTAGAACAAGTCTGCAGTTCTTTGCTGAATAAATCGCTTTTAGTAAATGCCATAATGTAAATATTTGACGTAAATATACGTTATATTTTAATACAACGTATAAATACGTCAGTTTTTTATCTCCGGACTGAAATCCGGGGTAACATGATGTTACCTCTTGTTCTCTTTTTCGCAGGGACAGGGAATCGGCTTGTGCTTTTTATATTTATGCTGGGTGGCACAACTGCTGATAATAAAAGCAAATAAAACAATTAATGATGCCAGGTATCTGGCTTTTCTGCTGAAGATATTCTGAAAAGGGTTATTGAAAGACATCATAAAGTGGCTTTTTATCAATCAGACAACAAAAATACCCAATAATAATTAATATGTTCAATAGCTGTTCCCTTAAATATCAGTGGACCTGTTCTACTGAGGTCTTATCTTCTCATATAGTCCGGTAAGTTTGGTCCTGTAAATTTCGTTTATCTGTGTTTCATGCTCCCCTATTGGTTTTACCGGAATTAAATCCATAACATCCTGAGGAGTTAACCCCGATTTGAACATCAGTTTTAGTGACGCAATAAGGGTATCATTAATCGAATCGTTGCTTTCTTTTTCAGACAGACCAATCTTTTGCCCGATCTCTGCCAACTCCTTCCACTGGAACCAGAAATATGTTGGCAGCATGGCTGACATGATTGCGTAGCTTTCAAGTTTTTCTTCAGGCACTTCAAAGGTATTACCCATAAGTCTTAGCAGATCGAGAACCTGTTGTTTTTCATTCCTGGTAAAATCAGATGAGAAGCAGACAGGGTTATAACCTTCATTTATGAAAGAAGTAGCATTTGGAATTAACCTGACTATGTTTTTAACATGGTTTAGTTTTGATAATATTTTCGTAATGGTGATTTTAGGAGCAAGCGATATCACAATGGTATTGCTGTTAATGGTACCCTTTATAAGCTCGAGGGTATCCATCACTACCGGAGGATGCAGGGAAATAAAAACTATATCCTGCGAGGCTGCAACGGACGCATTATCAACCAAAATATCAGGGAATGATTTTTTAAGATTGGTTGAGACATCCGGATTCGTTTCCGTTACTACAATTTTGCTGAATTGTGCATTTTTATTTTTAAATGCCTGCAGAAGAATTCTTGTCACTCTTCCGCCACCGATAAAACCAATTGACTGTTTCATAATGATATGATTTTGGGTTAAAATATATCCTATTGCAGGTCATTGCATGCAATGACCCTACTTTTGTCTTTTTAATTTTGTCTTTTGTCTTTTCCCCACTTCCCTTGGTTTCAACTGACATATACAGGAACCGGATAACCTTTCTTCAATATTTGTTTTAAGCGGTAACCCATCCCTCTCCCAGTCGAAAATCCCACCAGCCATATTTGCAATTCTTATGAATCCTTTATCTTTAAGAAGAACTACTGCTTCCTTACTTTTTAATCCAACGGTATCAGCAAATATGAGATACCTATCCTGTGGCAAATCTGATAATTTCTCTTCCATTCTGCTTATTGGGAAAAACAGGATTTCCGGGACATCAAAATTTTTAAAATTATTTAAATACTCCTCTCTGACATCAATTATTACAGCTCCTTTTCCGCACAATTCATATGCTTCACGGGGTGAAACATTAAATATTCCACCGCTTACAAAGCCATAATTATCAAAAAGATCACTCATTTAAATCGGTTTTATCCCTTTCTGTTGTAACACCTTTACTAACTCTTCCTCAGGAAAGTATCCAACGTGCCTGAAGAATTCCTTACCTGTTTCGTCAAGGAAAACCTGAGTTGGGATTGCCTCAATACCATATTTAACCCCAAATGGCTTGCCTGCATCAGTCCATACATCATGGAATTCAACTTTTACCTCTTTGCTATATTTAGCTTCAATCGATTTCATGACAGGTTGCATTTGTTGGCAGGGGATGCATCTTACAGAGCCTAACTCAATGAAAGTTACTCTATAACTTGTCATAATTGCCTGATTTTCAGCGGAAGGTTCCTTTGTTGTATTTATCTTTCCTGCAGAAACTGAACTCTGACCACATGAAACTGCTAAACGGAGTATGATCAGAAGAAAAATAATTTGCGTGTCCTTTACTGCTTTCATTTTGTTAAGTTTAAGTTATTGCCGGTTGCAGTAAGAACCAGTTTGTCAGCCGTCGCAAAAATGTCAGAAATTGGTTTTTGCTTAATCATTTTCCCAAGTTCTACTGCTTCCGCTGCTTCACCGGCAGTACATCCAATTTCAAGCGCTTTTTTGAAATGATAATCAAGGCATGGCATACAACCACCGGCAACTGATGCAGCTATGCCGGCAAGTTCAATAGTCTTCGGATCAAGATGTATAAATTTTTCCATTGTTACAGTATTGTATATAAGGCAATTATGAATTTTATCCTTTCAACTTAATAAACTTACAATCTTTAAAAGATCATATTGAATAAATATCCTACGATCATTATCCCGATTCCTACTACTCCAATAAATGTGAAAATCAACGGTAGCTTTAATACTTTGCGCAGGATTATCATTTCGGGAAGAGATAAGCCAATTACTGCCATCATGAAAGCAAGAGCAGTTCCCAGGGATGCTCCTTTTTCAATAAGTACAGATACAATTGGTACGATACCTGCAGCATTGGAATACAATGGAATACCAATTAAAATTGACAACGGGACTGAATACCATGCAGATTTGCCCATGAGAGATGCCATAAATTCTTCCGGTACATAGCCATGAGCACCGGCTCCTACTGCGATACCTAAAGCCACATAAATCCATACTTTTCCTACAATATCCTTTATTGCATCATAACCGAGACTGACTCTGCTACCGAATGTTATTTTTTCTTCTTCCTCTCCATTATTACCCAGATGTGTCTCATATACCCATGGTTCAACCCATTTTTCGAGCTTTAATAAACCAATTATCCAGCCTGCAACAATTGCTATAAGCAACCCTGTTCCTACGTAGATCGCAGCTACCTTCCATCCAAACATTCCATATAACAGAACAACAGCAACTTCATTAATCATAGGGGAGGAAATAAGAAATGAAAATGTGACTCCGAGAGGTACACCAGATTCTACAAAGCCAAGAAATAACGGTATAGCCGAACATGAACAAAATGGAGTTACAATCCCTAATGCTGATGCCATTACATTACCTGTAAAAGTCTTCTTTCCTTCAAGTGCTTTACGTGTTCGTTCTGGCGTAAAATATGTCCTGATGATTCCTACAAAGAAGATTATAAGTGTGAGCAACATCATGACTTTTGGAAATTCAAAAACAAAGAAACGCAGCGCTTCAGTGAGATGTGCCCCTTTCGTCATTCCGAAAACCGAATCTATAAACCAGTTGGTAACCGGGTGAAGGTTATGATAAATAATGTACCAGACAGGTAATAATGCAACAGGTAACCAGATATTTGTTTTAATATTTTTCATTTAATAAAGGTTAATATTTCGTCATACTACGAAATAATTTTGCAAATTTTTTTATAAGTAAATCCTGAAAATGTAATAAAGGCCAACAATGATAAAGACTACAGCAATTACTCTTCTGAACCAGAGTTCAAATATTTTAATTCTATTATAAACCACTCCAATTCCTGAAACAGTATAAGCCAGAACCCATGCAACAATAATTACGGGAATCCCGGTCGCGATGGCAAAAACAACAGGCAGATATAATCCAGAGGCACTTGATATGGTTAATGGAACAAGCATCCCGAAATACAAAACTCCGCTGTAGGGACAAAAAGCAAGAGCAAATACTATCCCAAGTAATACTGCATTAATATACCGCCATGTCTTTCTCTTTTCCATCTTTTCTGAGAGTCTGCCAAAACCGGGGAAATTTATCCTGACGATATCAAGCATGAATATTCCGATTAACACTAATAATGGCCCTATGATCTTCTCACCGTATCGCTGAAAAAATCCTGAGAATTTAAACTGGTCTGCACCGAAATATATAATTAATGGAATCAGGGTATAAGTAATTGCTCTTCCAAGGGTATAAAACAATCCGTTTAAAAAGACCCTGTTGCGATTCTCCAGATCTTTGCTTATAAATCCAATAGCTGTGATATTAGTTGCCAGCGGACATGGACTAATAGCTGTCATCAAGCCAAGTATTAAGGCTGTAAGCCAGGGCATTGAGCTGCTATCCAATATGCCGGTAAGAAATTCATTCATTAAAAACCAATTTGAAAATTTGAAAATGTGCTAATTTGAAAATGATACGGTTTTCCCAACTTTCAAATTATCAAATTATCAAATTATTTAATTAATAGCGGATCAATTTTCGATTTCATGACCTCAGCGAATTTTTGTGGTTGGGAAACAGCATAAAGAAATCCTTCATTTGTAATATTGATCTTCTGGTCACCTTTTACAATCAGGAGTGTCTGACTGTTTACGCCCAGTCTTTCACCCATTGATTTACCAGTTGCTTCTTCTAGATTCAAGGCCGTAAAGGTTATCTTTCCTGTTTTAACCTGATCAGCATAAAGCATTGTAACATTCTTTCTGGCTTCAGCTTCCACCGTTCTGCATGTTACACACCGGGTAGTCATATGAAAGTAATAGACCTCAATATCGTTACCGGAATTGATTGATCCGGCATTTTTCTTTTCGGTTTGTGCATAGCATGAAACACCTGAAAATATCAGACACATAAATGCAATAGCTAATGTGTTTCTCATTGGTTTCTGTTTATCTTGTTAATAATTGCTTTATCTCATCTGCTGAAGGAATACGCCCTTTTAAAACAACTTTTCCGTTAATCACCAAAGCCGGGGTTGTCATTATGTTGTACTTCATAATTTCCAGAATATCTTCCACTTTAGTGACATTTGCATCAATACCATTATCCTTTATAACTTTCCGGGTAAGTTCCTCAAGAGTTTTGCATTTTGAACAACCTGTTCCCAATATTTTTATCTCCATGATATAATGATTTACTATTTCCTGTTTAAAAAAATGTCAAGCAATTCTTTGGCCTCAGTCCATCCGGTTTTATTTATGCAATATTTAATATATGGGGGATTTATTTCACCCTGAATCAGCCCGGCAGCCTTAAGTTCGCTAAGGTGTTGTGAAAGAGTAGAACGGGCAATCGGAAGTTCTTCAGCCATGTCGCCGCTATAGCAACATTTATCAGTATTCTTTACCAGGAAATCCATAATAAACACACGAGCCGGATGGCCCAGCGCTTTAGCATATCTTGCAAGTTTTTCCTGTTTCTCAGTATATACCTTTTCTTTTATCAGCATTTCATTTAGTATTTCGTCTAATTACGAAACAAAAGTATGAAATTATTTCTGAAAAAAACTTTATAAGGGATTTTTTTTGCTGATTAACCGGGAAAAAGCCGAAAATATAATCAGAGTTTTCTGAACTCTTCAATATACTTATTAATGTATTGCTGCTTTTGTTTTGATCTGTATTGCATTACAAACCGTGGATGTTCAAGAGGGATAATCTTGTCGAATAATTTGTGATCTGAATTGAATTTAAACAGGAACTTATAGTTTTTACCAGTTCCCAGACAGAAACATACATCACGTTCGATACCGAACTCAAGCTGTTTCATTAAATTTTCAATTATAAAATCCATGACCGCATCGGTAAGTTCTTTACTGTCATAATAATTATAATTGATTGCATTTCCATGTTTTCCGACCGAGGTGAACCCAAGAGGACTTACAGCACTTATGAAAAATTCCGAATAAAATTTCTCAGCTCCTCCAAAGGCATCTATCATTTCGTATACAAAAACAGATGATGTCTCGAAAGTTTCCACTCCGGGGATTATTAATCCACACTTTTCTTTAAGACGTTTTGTGTCGGTAAAAGGAATTCCCGTAACTCCTGCTCCAAACCTTCCCGGATTAATACCAAGGATAATATGCCTTGGTTTGTTGTCACTGTAGAATTTCTTATAGAATTGTGTAATAACAGGAATGATCTCAGGATTTTCCCTGAAAGGATTCATTATCGAAATGCCTGAAGGCAACGAACCTGTATATTCAAGATTCCTGAAAAAGGAAATTACTTCATCTGAGAACATCAGTCTTTTACACAGCGAACTGAATACTTATTCGATTTTTCTGTACCGTGAATATCTGCAATGTCGGCTTTACGTGAGATATCAATAACCGGCATTTCATTAATAATAAGGTAGCTGAAGTATTCTGCACTATTTATATCATATTCAGTGGATGTCCAGTAATAGCCACTTTCGTCAATTTCGGAAAAGGTTCCCTCATAATCCTGCATACCCCCAAGCTGAACACCAAACGAAGAAGGATCGGATTCAATTTTTCGCCACGATTCCTTTTGCTCGTAATGATTTGAAAGTTTTTGAAATTCTTCACCTGAAGGTAAATGCCAGCCTGCAGGGCAGACATTCATAGCGGTTTTCCAATCATATAAAATTCCATAACCCGGAAGATTATTATTGTTATTATCATAGAAACCAGAACCTTCACTGGGTTTGAACTTAAGGTTTTCAACCATCCAGGTAACACCTGCAATAGTAATGGTCCTGTAAATATTTCCATCCCTCTTATCGGTGAATTTTTCCTGCCCGGATAATCCTGCACAGATAACTGAAAGAATAAAAACTGATAAAATCTTCTTCATAGCACTTTTTTTTCAAGTAATGATATAGAAATCTATCTGTATAAAAACAAATTTCATACCACTTTAGTTGTCTGAAGGCAAAATTAAGTTATCCGGAAATAATAAACAGTTGATAAACTAAAATGTTATTAACCACTATACTCTTTTAACAATGGTGAAGAAGAGGTGTTAGATCCAATAAATGTTTTAAAAATTAATGCCATAACTTCCTGAAATATATATCCTCAGGTTTCAAATTGCTTTTNTATGACTGTCACTGCCGGAATTCATATCCGATAAAAAAAGAGACATGCATCATGTCGCCGGCTATTGACAGATCAGGTATTCTCCGGGCAGGATCACAAAATGAATTCGGATATTTCTCCCCTGATCTGCACGGTGGATAAGAATATAATTCAAGATCTGATTCGCTTAATAAACCTGATAATGATTATTTAAATACCTGGAAGGTATGCTTTCCCAGGGGAGTAAATTGCATAATAAGGATTAGAATTCCAGGAATTTCTCTCTCGGTGTCATACAGAAGTCACATGCTGAACCAAGGGTTCCTGAATCATAGGTATTTCCGCATACGGGACATACCAACCAGCTGACCGGGAGATCTTTTTCACCACCGGCAGTAAGTGCAGTAAGCGCTGTTTTATAAAATACTGCATGTTTCTTTTCAGTATCAAGNGCCCAGGTAAATGATTTCTTTGCATCAGCACTTTTTTCCTTTTCAGCTGTTGCAATGAAACCAGGGTACATCGTTTCGAGTTCGTAAGTTTCACCGCCTATTGCATCGTTTAAATTTTCTACTGTTGAAAGAACTTTATAAGCACCAATTTGAGACCCTTCTGATTTCACACCAAGTTTTTCAAGCACTTTCAGGTGATTTGCAGCATGAATAGCTTCCGCTTTGGAAGTAGCCTTAAACATAATTGCAACAGTATCAAAACCTTCTGCTATAGCTTTTTCAGCGAAAGCTGCATATTTTGCACTCGCAGTCGACTCGCCATTATAGGCAGCTTTGAGGTTTTCAATAGTTTTTACAGGGGTGGAGGTACAACCTGTCAACAACCCGAAAGCCAAGATTAAAAAGAATATTTCACTAATTTTTTTCATAGTTGCAAATTTAATTAATTGGATATTTCGATAATTCAACAAATAAACCTCTGAAATGTCATAGAGACATCATAAAATCGTAAACCATAGTTCCTCCCATAAATCCGGTAAAAGTCACGGCAGCGAAAGCCAGCAGATAAAATCCGAAAGCAACCCATTTAAGCTGAGTCTCATCTTTCTTCTTAATTACAAGCCATATCCTGAAAACTGACCCGATTATCATGAGGATCATTGTTAACAGGGCTCCGGTTTCATGTTTTTGAAACACCGCTAAAATCTCTCCCTGAGTCGGTTCATCTGTAAACAGTTGTCCTGTTGACCATGCAGCAATTGCAGCCAGGGTTCCAAGAATCATTAAATAGAATCCCGTCTTTGAAAGACATTTCTCACTTTTGAAAAAAAGCGATGCTATGTCGGCAATAAAACCAATAGTAATAAGTGCAATTGGAAAGTGTACAATCATCGGGTGCAGGTGGTCGGTATTGAACATGATAATAAGTATAAGGTTTTATTAAAGCAGTTAACCCGTATTCGATCATTGCGGTTAAGTCATTCAAATATAAACATTTCAGATTAATTTTAGNAAAAATAATATTCCCAACCCACTATAAAAAGTATTTTTATTGTATGAGAATTACCACCATGATTCAACCTTGACCCCCTGTTTAGTAAAACAATAAGAAATTAATTACCTTTGAGCCCTTTAAAACCGGTAATTTATTATTAAAATTCCATGTCAGTAAAGAAGGATCTGAAACCTTATGGCGAAAAGCAGATTGCGTTTGATAAACGCTATCTCCAAATGGCTTTAATATGGGCACAGAATTCTTATTGCGTAAGAAGGCAGGTAGGAGCTCTTATAGTTAAAGGCAAAATGATAATATCTGATGGTTATAACGGAACTCCTTCCGGTTTCGAAAATATATGTGAGGATGAGAACAATGTCACAAAGCCATATGTATTACATGCTGAAGCAAATGCAATTACCAAGGTGGCTAAATCAAATAACTCAAGTGAAGATTCAACACTTTATGTAACGACTTCACCCTGCATGGAATGTTCAAAATTAATTATCCAGTCAGGCATTAAAAGGGTGGTCTATTGCAACCGGTATCATAATACCGACGGACTTGACCTTTTGAAACGGGCCGGTATTGAATTGGTATTTATTGATCCAGAAAAAAACATTTATGAACTACAATAATCCAAAAAGAAGTGTATTCCTTCCTGTAATGCTTGGCATTGCACTGGCTATAGGCGTTCTGATCGGGAAATACCTTCCCGGACAGACAGATATACCTCAGCACTCAAGTATAAGATCGAGAAATGATAAACTGAACAGTATACTTAATATAATTGAATCGAGTTATGTTGATACAGTGAATCGGAATGATCTGGTTGAAACTGCAATCCCTGCAATGCTTAAAAAGCTGGATCCTCATTCTGTATATATTCCTGCAAAAGATCTTGCACGTGCCAATGAACCTATACAGGGAAACTTTGAAGGCATTGGCATTTCGTTCAGCCTTCTTACCGATACAATACTGGTTATCAGTACAATTCCTGGAGGCCCATCTGAAAAGCTAGGGCTTCTTCCGGGCGACAAAATACTCTATGTCAATGATTCTCTGGTTGCAGGAAGAAATATAGGCGAGGAAAAAGTCATGGGATTACTTAAGGGGCCGAGAGGAACTTTAGTAAAAGTAAAGATCCTTCGCAAGGGAAGCAAAGAACTTATCCCGTTTGAAATCACCCGCGACAAGATCCCCATGTATAGTGTGGATGTTGACTATATGGTTAATGATAATACAGGATATTTAAGGATCAATAACTTTTCAATGACAACATTTGATGAGTTCATGAAAGGACTCAGGGATCTTAAAAGCAGGGGCATGTCAAGCCTCATACTCGATTTGAGGGGAAACTCAGGAGGTATTATGGAAGCTGCTATAGATATTGCAAATCAGTTTCTTAAAGAAGGTCAGCTGATTGTTTATACAAAAGGGCGTACCCAGCCAAGAAGTGAGGCAAAAGCNACAGGTAAGGGTGAATTTGAAGACGGAGACCTGGTCGTACTGATAGATGAATGGAGCGCTTCAGCAAGTGAGATNCTGGCCGGAGCCATTCAGGACAATGACCGTGGAACAATTATCGGCCGGAGATCCTTTGGGAAAGGNCTGGTTCAGGAACCTATTCCATTCGCCGACGGTTCGGGAATGCGATTGACAATAGCACGCTATTATACGCCCACCGGAAGGTCAATACAAAAACCTTACAATAACGGATTTGATAAATACTATGACGATCTGAATACAAGATATGTNCATGGTGAATTTGAAAGATCCGACAGTATTCACTTTGCTGATTCACTTAAATTCACTACTCCGGGCGGAAAAACCGTTTATGGAGGCGGAGGTATTATGCCCGACAAATTTGTCCCTGTTGACACTTCAGGAGTTTCACCATATTTTCTAAGAGTAAGATCTCTCATTTACAGATTTGCACTGAAATATACTGAAAGCAACCGGGAGCAGTTAAAGAAATTTACCGAGTCGGGGGAAATGGAAAACTTCCTTGATAAACAGACACTGATTGATCAGTTTGTAAAGTATGCAGCGAACAACGGAATTAAGAAAGACCCTGCCGGAATTAAAATTTCTGAAAAGATTATTCATACCCAGCTGAAAGCCTATATTGCCCGTAATATCCTGGATAACAAAGGTTTCTACCCGATATGGGAGGAGATAGATACCACTCTTAAATATGCGATAGACTTTCTTAAGAAGTAAACCGCTGGCGCGGATTTATAATCCGTGCCTTTTGCTCGGTTGTAATCCGTACTAAATTCTTTTTTGGCACCGATTAGAAATCGGCGCCAGCAAATTACAGACTAAATATTTCCCGCTGATCTGCGCTGATTTGATCCGCGAAAACCTGCCTACAGGCAGGCAGGTCTGCGTTATCTGCGGGAAAAATTAAGTTATAGTCTGCACAAAATTGCTTATTGTCTTAACAGAAAGGTCTTCTTCTTCAACAAACCCCATGTGACCTGAGTTTTTGAGAACAACAACTCTTGCATTTGACGGCAGGTTTACCATTGACTGAATTAAGTCGCACGGAATGTAGTTGTCCATCGAGCCTAATATCCAGAGACAGGGGACTTTTCCTTCTTCCATAAAAGTCAGCCTTGAAGGTCGTATCATCATACCATTTAAAACAGCGATTATACCTGCACCGGGTATCCTTGATGCAATATCTTTAGATCGCTGTAGCACGCCTGAGAACTTTTCAAGATTTGAGTCTGCAAACATCCTGATGACATTATCGGGATACATAAGGTTCTTCTTCCCCATCTTTACAATTTCTATTTCACGCTTTCTCTTCTCAAGTGCGGCAGGAGGATCGGGGAAAGGTTGTGAATGAAACAGACAATATCCTGAAAGATAGTCCGGGAAAAGCTCAAGAAAAGCGAGTGCAACATATCCGCCCAGAGAATGACCTGTTAAAAATACTTTCTTAATACCAAGATTGTCAATAAGTTCTCTGATTGCACTTGCAATAAATTCCATGGCATGCACCTCACCATAAACATCTGATAACCCGTGACCCGGAAGATCAATATTAATTACCCTGAATTCTTCAGCAAGCTTTTTTTCAAAACCGTTCCAGACCCCGGATGATTCGAGATAACCATGAAGAAGTAAGATCGTAATACCCTTTCCCGAATCAGAATAATGAATTCTTCCTCCCCTGAATAAAAAAAACATATCAATAAATTAATTAGTTTTGTAAAGGTAGCCAATAAACAAAAACGACTTTCGGAAATAAACTTCAGGTTTCATTGATTTTCAAAAGATTTTCTATCATATCATGATTCCCGAAAGTCATATTACTGAATAAAGAACTAAATCATTTGTGCTTTCAGTTTTTGTGATAATTAGCATATAAAATGATAATCATTGTTAAATAAAACTAGTTTTGTTATCTTCCTTCCATTAATAAAAGATAAACTTTAAAACATTTCATACCCAATGAATAAAGTTTTGTTTTCCTCAATTTCCAAAAAATTTGTGATGGCTCTGGCCGGTTTATTCCTGCTTACTTTTTTGCCGGTTCATCTTATCATTAACCTGATGTTACTTAAGAGTAACCCTGAACCATTCAACGAAGCTGCTCACTTCATGGCAACATTTCCACTGGTAAAAATAATGGAGATCGTACTGCTCGGTACAATAATCATCCATATTACCTGGGGGATATTGCTTCAGGTACAGAATTGGCTCGCACGACCGGTAGGTTATGTCAGCGGGAACAAATCCGAAACATCGTTTTTCTCCCGTTTCATGATCTGGACAGGAGCAACAGTTCTTACCTTCCTGGTACTTCACTTCTTTAATTTTTATTTCGTCAAGCTTGGACTGGTCCCGGGAAATCCTGAGGATTTTTATACCCGTGCACATGAACTTTTTAAGATCCCGGCATATAATTATATATATCTGGTTTGCTTTTCATTGCTCGGATTTCACCTGTTCCATGCTTTCTCCTCTGCATTCCAGACCCTGGGACTTAATCACCGGATATGGACTCCTGTTGTAAAAGTAATTGCACTGATTTATGCAATTATAATACCTGCAGGTTTTGCTTTTATCTCAATTTCTTTATGGCTTTTCAGATAGAATAGGAAAAGAAAAAAATATTATCATGGGAAAATTAATTTCAAAGATACCCGATGGTCCGCTGGCTCAGAAATGGACGAAGTATAAAGCATCGGTAAAACTGGTTAATCCGGCAAATAAGAAAAAACTCGAAATAATAGTCATTGGCACAGGCTTGTCTGGTGCCGGCGCATCATCAGCGCTCGGAGAACTGGGATACAGCGTCAAGACATTCTGTTACCAGGACTCTCCCCGAAGGGCACATTCCGTTGCAGCCCAGGGTGGAATAAATGCTGCCAAGAATTATCAGAGTGATAATGATAGTGTCTATCGTCTTTTCTATGACATGATTAAGGGAGGCGACTTCAGGGCACGTGAAGCAAATGTTTACAGGGCAGCAGAAGTAAGTAACCAGGTAATAGACCATTATACTGCTCTCGGAGTACCATTCGCACGCGATTATGGCGGAACCCTTGACACCCGGTCATTCGGAGGTGTTCAGGTTTCAAGAACATTTTATTCCAGCGGACAGACTGGTCAGCAGTGCCTTCTGGGTGCTTACTCATCGCTGAACAGGCAGATTAAAAAAGGCAATGTAACAATGTATCCACGCCGTGAGATGCTCGATCTTGTACTTATTGACGGTAAAGCACGGGGAATAATTGCCAGGAACCTTTTAACCGGTGAAATCGAGAGACACGGAGCACACGCTGTGGTCCTCGCAACAGGTGGTTACGGTACTATCTACTTTATGTCGACACTCGCAGTAAACTCNAATGCNTCNGCAGCATGGAAAGCTCATAAGAAAGGTGCTTTCTTTGCCAATCCGAGTTTTGTACAGATCCATCCTACATCTGTTCCCCAGCTTAATGAGTTCCAGTCAAAGCTGACACTTATGTCTGAATCACTTCGGAACGATGGAAGGATCTGGGTTCCTAAAGCAAAGGGAGATAAACGACCGGCAAACACAATTCCTGAAGATGAAAGAGATTACTATCTGGAACGGCGTTATCCTACCTTTGGAAACCTTGTCCCGAGGGACGTTGCATCGAGGGCAGCCAAAGAACGCTGCGATGCAGGCTATGGAGTAGGAGAAACAGGACTCGCTGTTAATCTTGACTTCAGAGATTCAATAAAGAAACTCGGAAAGGCAGTCATTGAAAACAGGTATGGGAACCTTTTTGAGATGTATAAAACAATTACAGGTATTGATTCATATGAAGAACCGATGAGAATATATCCGGCAGGCCATTACACAATGGGTGGCTTGTGGGTCGATTACGAGCTGATGACCACAATACCCGGATTATATGCAATCGGGGAAGCCAACTTCTCCGATCATGGAGCAAACCGTCTTGGCGCCAGTTCACTTATGCAGGCTTCCGGCGACGGATATTTTATTCTTCCGAATACAATAAATAACTACCTGGCCGATGAGATCCGCGTTCCTAAAATCTCAACTGACAGACCTGAATTTGAAGGGACAGAAAAGGAGGCAGTTGAAAGACTTAACAAAATGATCTCAATTAAAGGAAAACAAACTGCTGCTTCATTTCATAAGCGTCTTGGGAAAATAATGTGGGACTATTGCGGGATGATAAGAAACGAGGAAGGTCTTAAGAAAGCGCTTGTTCTTATAAATGAACTTAAGGATGAGTTCTGGAAAGATCTGAACATCCCGGGAACGATTGGTGAACTGAATATGGAACTCGAAAAAGCCGGCAGAGTTGCTGATTATTTTGAAGTTGCAACACTTCTTGTAACTGATGCACTTAACAGGAGAGAATCATGCGGAGCACATTTCAGGGAGGAGTTTCAGACACCCGATGGTGAGGCTATGCGAAATGATGAAGAATTTAAATATGTTGCTGCCTGGGAATATGGAGGAGAAGGACAACCGGAAATACTGCACAAGGAAGACCTGAAGTTTGAAGAGGTGGAACTTAAGGTAAGAAGCTATAAATAGTCGTGCAGGTCATGCAAGTCGTGCAGGTCATGCAGGTCGAAAAAAGAAGACTGGCAGGACCGCAGGACCGGCAAGACCGGCAAAACAAAAAAATATAAGGTTACTAACAAAATAACAATCCCAGAAAACTATGAAGCTCACACTTAAGATATGGCGTCAGAAAAATGCAAAAACCAAAGGTAATTTTGCGACTTACCAGATGGATGATGTATCACCTAAAATGGCATTCCTTGAAATGCTGGATGCTCTTAACAAAAAGCTTGTTGAAGAGGATAAGGATCCGGTAGCATTCGACCATGATTGCCGCGAGGGTATCTGCGGATCGTGCGGAATGTATATCAACGGTCACCCTCATGGTCCTGTTCCTGCTATTACAACCTGCCATCTTTCAATGAGATATTTCAAAGACGGGGAGACAGTATGGATTGAACCCTGGCGGGCAAAACCATTTCCTGTTATTAAAGATCTTATTGTTGACAGAACAGCTTTCGATAAGATCCAGGTTGCAGGTGGATTCATTTCTGTTAATACCGGAGCTGCTGCTGAAGCCAACTCAATTCTTGTATCAAAGGCTAAATCAGATGAAGCATTTAACTCAGCAATTTGTATTGGTTGTGGTGCCTGTGTAGCTGCATGCAAGAATGCCTCAGCAATGTTATTCGTGTCAGCCAAGATATCACAGTTCGCACTCCTGCCGCAGGGCCGGATTGAAGCTATAGAAAGAGTAAGGGCAATGGTCCTGAAAATGGATGAAGTTGGTTTTGGTAATTGTTCGAACACAGGTGCCTGCGAAGCCGAATGCCCCAAGCAGATCAAACTTACAAATATTGCCAGGCTGAACAGGGAATACTTCAAAGCCTATTGATAAACTGTTTGAAGGAAAGACTCCTTTATGAAACGGAAAAAATTTATTGAACTTGTGACTGTTGCAGGCGGAGCAGTTGCAACATCTTCCGTTTCAGGATTCACACAAAATTTTAATTTTTTAACCGGGAAGGATCAACATAAAAACATCCATGATGAGCTAACTGCAGATGTTGTTATTGCGGGAGGCGGTTTAGGCGGATGTGCAGCAGCATTAGCTGCACTTCGAAATGGGTTAAATGTAATTCTTACTGAAGAGACCGGCTGGATCGGTGGACAGATATCACAGCAGGGGGTTCCTCCTGATGAACATCAATGGATAGAGACTCACGGTTGTACAAAGCTCTATCGTGATTTTCGCTCTGCAATACGTCAATATTATAAACAGAACTATACGCTCACCGATAACGCCAGGAATAATAAATATTTAAATCCCGGCGATGGTTCTGTTTCAAAATTATGTCATGAACCCGGGGTAGCCCTGTCAGTTCTGACAGATATGATCTCCCCTTTTATCAGATCAAAAAAACTAACCTTATTAACTGAGCATAAAATTGTATCTGCAGATGTAACGGGTAATAAAGTCCGTGCGTTAAATGCGAAAAACCAGGTTACGGGACAAA
>JGI20214J51650_10000146_pt1 | contig 42909 bp, 44 predicted proteins | sample WetSurMetagenome_FD_51650 | JGI IMG/M metagenome (IMG submission 51650)
AGCGTTAGCCACAAGTAGAGTCAGTCGGTAAAAAAAAAATCTGAAATACCAATTTAACAGACACATTTTTTCCAAAACTGGTTATGGAGAATTCGCCGTTAGGAAAAGAATTTTTTAAAGCAGTAATCCGGATTTTTTTCCGTATCTCTTCAGCGGCTTCATTTTAACAGTCATCATGGTATCAAAACTATTTTAACTCGTCTCGTAAAATAATTAAGACTTATTTACTATCAAGCAATATTGAAACCTAGATTCAGCTGAATCAAGAGTCGTGTGATAAATGAGCAGCCCCTCGGAATTTGAACCAGATCAAGAAGCAACACAATCCAGAAGAGAATCATTACCGCACGACAGGAAAGCATTCTACAAATTTATCTTTATCATAGCGATTCTTCTTCTCACCCTTGTTCTCTCGATATATTCCGGAAAAGACATCTACATTTTTGGATATATCATGGTAATAATCTACACACTTCANGAAGTAGTACACCATCATCGATCATGGCAAGAATTGGGACTCAAACACGGTTTTGTGAAGGATTTTCGACGTGTGTGGTATTACATCGGCATTGATGCTTTCCTCGTCCAGATTCTACCGCCGACGCTGGGAATAGCGTTCGTGTTTGGATACTACCCTGAACTTGTGACACACATCACCGGCAGGCTCTCCATCAACTTCGGCTCTCTAGCAGGTATATCAGCGATTGGCGGTCTGCTCGCAGCAGCTCTTGTCCTCACGCTCATAGAAGAAGTGGTGTTCCGCGTTACGGTTCAAGAAAAGCTGAGCTGGTTCATTGGGACGCCTGCCGCAATTCTCTTCACATCGGTCATCTTTGGCCTGGTTCACACCGTGGGAACCTCAGGAAGTCTACCGATCATTCTAATGGATGTTGCGGGTGTCGCACTGGACGGGGTGTTCTTCGGCATCATCTATGCCAAAACAAAAAACCTCGCTCTAACCTGGACAACCCATTACATCGCTGATGTCGTCGGGCTTCTCACACTCGTGTTTATCTTCTCATAAACATTCCAGGTGTAAAGGAAGTATAATTTCAGTTGTTTTTCCCCAGGGGATTTGTATCTTTTTGGGCAATCCCTTCGGCGGATTGACAATAATTAGCATTGTAAATTTAAATTAAGAATTTAGACCTAATTTAAATCTGATTTTAATATCCACGAGTTCGGATTCCTTCTCGCTGAACTTTAATCATTATTTGGTAGAGTTAAAAGGAATTATACAATTCGGTTGTTTCATGACAAACAAAATTTCTCATAATAAATTCAACAAAATTATATCAATAGCATTGATAACAATTGTAATCGTATTGGTAGGAATATGTGGTTGTACTACAACTCCTCCAAAGGAACAACCAGAAAAAACTCTATTGACAATTAGTGTCGGTTCACAAGTATATAACTACACTTTAAATCAACTTATAGAACTTAGTAATATTTCTGAACAAGGGAGTTATATCAACAAGGTTGGAAAAATCACTGGACCAAACACCTATACTGGTTTTACCGTAACCGTGCTTTTACATACCATTCCATCTCNCCCAACCAATTATACAGTCCATGCGATCGCCAGCGATGGATATGCACAAAATTATACCTTAAATGAAGTGAATGGTCACGTTATGGTATACAACGAAACCGGTGCTGAAATCGGAACGGGAAATCTCACATTGATCATCGCATATAAAGAAAACGGTGTATTTCTCAATGAAACAACAAAAGGTCCACTACGGATCGCATTTGTCGATACACAATCCTCTCTGACCAATTCTGGATTGTGGCTAAGTTCCCTTGTTAAAATAGAAATTATTTAAATGCTAACACAACCGAATTTATCTACAGAAGGGGCTCACTGCTCTTCCTTTCATTTTTTTAACTTTTCAGTCTCAAGGAATGGATATTTATAGTCGGTTGGGGGTAGTAAGTTTTCTTTAATTGTTCGAGGACTGACCCAGGATAACAAATTCAGATAAGAACCAGATTTATCATTCGTCCCAGAACAACGCGCACCACCAAACGGTTGCTGACCAACAACTGCACCAGTCGGTTTATCATTGATATAAAAGTTTCCAGCCGCATGACGCAGGATCTTTGTTGCAGTTATGATTGCTTGACGGTCCTGNGCAAAAATCGAACCTGTTAATGCATAGGGTGATGTACAATCACACAGGTGAAGTGTTTCCTCAAATTGTTCATCTTTGTAGACGAATACAGTAAGTACCGGTCCAAAAATCTCCTCTTCCATAGTAAGAAAGTGAGGATTTGTTGTCTCAATGATTGTTGGTTCAATGAAGTATCCTTTGGAGCTATTACTTTTTCCGCCAATGAGTATCTTTGCTTCTCTGGATTGGCTGGCTTTCTCGATATAGTCACAGATTGTGTCAAATGCAGCTTTATCGATGACAGCATTCACGAAATTAGTAAAATCCTCAACATCCCCTGTTTTAATTTCTTTTAACATGGTCAAGACAAGGGTTTTCACGGAAGGCCAAAGAGAACATGGTATGTACGCCCGGGATGCAGCAGAACATTTTTGACCTTGATATTCAAAAGCTCCACGAACCATGGCAGTTGCTACAGCTTCTACATTCGCCGAGGGGTGTACAAAAATAAAGTCTTTACCACCGGTTTCACCGACGAGCTTTGGATAATTATCATACGTGTGAAGATTATCGCTGATGGTTTTCCAGAACATACTAAAGACAGGAGTCGAACCCGTGAAATGAATTCCTGCAAGTCGCTTATCCTTTAACACGATATTTCCGATGAGTTCACCAGAACCCGGCAGGAAATTGATAACACCGTTTGGAAATCCTGCTTCTATGAATATCTCCATAAGAAGGTTGTTTGACAGAAGCGAGGTGGACGCAGGTTTCCAGATGATGACATTCCCCATAATCGCGGGTGATGTAGGGAGATTTCCGGCAATAGCGGTGAAATTGAATGGGGTGATTGCGAAAATAAAACCTTCCAATGGACGGTACTCAAGTCTATTCAATGTCCCCGGTGAAGCATCAGGTTGATCAGAATAGATTTTCTGCATATAGTGTGCGTTAAAACGAAGAAAATCGATTGTTTCACAGGCAGCATCAATCTCTGCTTGATACGCATTTTTACTTTGACCAAGCATCGTTGCAGCATTCAAAAGGAAACGATATTTCTTTGAGATGAGTTCTGCTGCCTTCATGCCAATCGATGCACGTTCCTCCCAAGGAAAATCCTCCCACATAGGTTTCGCAGATATTGCGTTCTCGATTGCTTCACGGACGAGTTCTGGCGTGACTTTGTGATACGTTGCAACCACTTGTTTGTGGTCATGTGGCAGTACCACCTTACCAAGATTGCCTGTTGATATCTTTTTTCCGCCGATGATCGGCATAATCTCGGTTTCCTTTTGTCGAAGAATTTTTATAGCTTGCAAAAGGCACTTACGTTCATCACTATCCGGAGCATACTGGTAAGTTGGTTCGTTAGCTGGTTTAGGGACATGGATAATAGTTTCGTTCATTCTTTTCACCTGATTGAAATAGGCATATAGATTAAGTATATAATTACTCAGTTTTATTCAAATAGATGAAAAGTACTATGTCTCGAAGTAAAATGTCGGTAGGAACTTTAATCAGTCATGGATTTGTATCTTTTAGGATAATCCCTTCAGCATCTCTACATCAAAGGGTTACATCCCTTCTGCTCCATTATTAAGAGCAATTGCTTCTATCAGAATATTTTGGGATATTATTATATATGGGGATTACTTTATGGTTTCATAAGGAGGAAAAACATGGAAAGAACATATAAAACTATATTTTTTAGCATAGGTATTGTAATGCTTTTTTTGTTAAGCAGTATAGGATCAGGGGTTGCAGGATTCATCTCGACAGGAAAGCAGGGTTCACAGACAAAACAGAATTTTTCAAAAACAAATGAGGTGATCGTGAGTTGTTCTGCAGGTGGTATCCTAATACAGAAACGGTTATCTCCTGAGTCCTGTCAGGATTTACAGCAACTGTTTTCTACGTTGGTTGAGGCAAACGCCAAAGACCCCTGTGGCAAAGGCACTCAGATGCTGAAGGCTCGTTTTATCGAGTCTCTAGCCGGCCTTGGTTTACTCCCTCACGGTCTTTCTGTTCAGGATGTCTGTTCCTTAATTGAGCCACCTTGGTTACATTCCGCTTTATTACGACGAGGGTCATCTCAGATGTCCTCGAGGTCGTTGAATGATGAGAATAACGCGACGTTGCTGTTCTGCAGTATGGCAGGGGCTGGGTGGGGTTTTGTTCTTCCTCCGTTTTTACTACCACGTCCTCGCCTGGTGATGCAATGGCGTGGATTTTATCCAGATAGCTCTGCGGTCTCGGTTGCAGAGATGGCGACAGGTCGTGGTGTGATTGCTCGGGGAACACAGATTGGTACTGCGTTAGGGTTCATTGGTATTGGTTTTGCTTTTGCGGTTCCTGGTGCCCCCGCACAGTTTGGTTTTATTGGTTATTCGCTGATGACAAGGCTAAAGGCGGCGGATATGAGCTGGTACTATGCGAATTTCCCACCGCTGGTGATGGATATATCTCCAGAGGACGGGGCCGTGAATGTACCTGTTTCGCTCTCAGAGTTGACGTTTACGCTGAAAGATTTTGACCAAGATCCCATGAGTTACACTGTCGTGACGTCACCGAATATCGGCTCTGGTGCCGATACAAACGTTGAAAACGGTGTGTACAGTGTCCCTGTGAGTGGGTTAGACAGTGGGACCACGTATACATGGACCGTCATGGTCTCTGATGGAACAGACACGGTGGAGAACGAGTTTACATTTACCACTGAAACGGTTGCGCCATTCATCACAAACCCGCTCCCGGCGAACAACGCTCAATATATACCTCTCGAGGCATCGAACGTGAGTTTTGATCTAATCGATTACCAGGGTGATCTGATGAATTGGACGGTTGAGACCCAGCCAGATATCGGATCAGGGGCTGCGACTGGTGCCGGTGACGGTCGGTACACTGTTCCCATCAGTGGCCTTGACTATTTTACATCATATAAATGGTTTGTAAACGTCACTGATGGAGCACATCCGACAAAAAAAATATTTGTTTTTCGGACTATCGCAGAAAACACCCTGGTCATTGAACCAACCGATGATACCACAATTTTGGAGAATTACCCCGATGATACCGATGGAACTGCCGAGTCGATAACCCTGAGATCGCTTTCAGGATGGAAATGGGAGGGACTCATAAAATTTGATCTCAGTGCAATCCCACCGAACGCGACGATTCAAGGTGCTTCTCTTCAAGCCTACTATTATAAAAACTGGGATGGGAACCCCAGTGGACATCAGGTGAATCTCTATCGGATTTCGAGTAATTGGAATGAAGAAACCGTCACCTGGACAACCCGTCCGTCCTCCGTCACCGAACCATCCTCATCTGCAGTAATGCCAGCGACGATTGAACAGTGGGTTCTATGGAATGTCACCGGAGACGTCATGATGTTTTATGATCAAGGATCACCGAACTATGGATGGAGAATGATGGACATAAGCGGGGATAACACGTGCTCGTATTTCCGATCAAAAGACTACAGTTCGTTTCACCCGGTCCTTATCATCGATTATGAAACATAAACAGGNTCGAGAGATGACAAATCGGTAGGAGATTCGCTTTTTTAAGAATATACCATNCTTTAAAGATATCGATCTTTGCTCCTTATTTGTTAAGGACGTACGAAATTGTTTAGATATGAGGATCGCATTTCCAGCTCACAAAAAAAAAACCGAAGATACATTCAATCAAGATGACCCACCTATCAAAACATATGATTTTCTCCTTATTTCCCCAGCGGCAATCCTTGCTTTTTTTCCGTATCCCTTCTAGGATATGTTTTTAAATAAGACATTTATGTTTAATACATAATATAAGGGATAATTATGAAGAAACTCTATATCATTTCAATCATTGGTATCCTGCTAGTGCCTTTGACTACGATTGCCATTTCCTCCACCATTACGACCGGTTCTCTTACCGATTTTGATCCGTTAGTTGATGTTTCAGTCACTGTGGAGATACAAAAGATTCGTTACTTAGCGATCAACGAACTACAGACGTTTCCCAAAAACGTGGGAAACAATAGCCCGAATTTTTATGTAAAAGTCCTCATCAATGAAATAGAATTCATAAGTCCAGTATGGAATAATACGAAATATATCACTGATCCAAACTGGAATGCAACCCTGAATGTGCCTGACGATGCAGAAAATGTAACGATCACCATCCAGCTGTGGAGTCATGAAACAGAAGACATCCTCTACGATGTCAGTGGTGATCTTGAAAGCTACGACACCACGCTTGTCTACAGCATAAAAACAGGGCATTGGACTGGTGATGACTCGATCGGTGATGTGAGTGGATATGGGAGACTCTGCGGGTGCGATGATGGGACCATCTATGAAAACGACCGAGACTGCGAACTCTGGTTTGACATCACTCAGAATGATTACGATGGTGATCATATCCCCTACTGGATCGAAGTCAATACGCTCGGAACCGACCCAATCGTCGATGATACCACTTCTGACCCCGATAACGATTCTATCCCAACATACTGGGAATATAGATGGGGCTATTCTCCTCTGAGCTGGGAGGACCATAAAAACATCGATCCTGACAATGACAGTATCAATAATGTTGAAGAGTTCCTCACCTCACAGTGGTTCTCTGACCCGTTTAGAAAAGATGTTTTTGTTGAAATGGATATCATGGGAGACGGTCCGGACGGTGAAAAAACCTATTTCCCGGAAAACTCACAAGAACTGTTTCAAACCGCTTTCAATAAACAAAACATTGTCATGCATCTCGATGCAGGAGCAATGGGCGGATCTGACATCATCCCATTTAATGCTAACCTGGCCCGTCAAGATCTGGAAACTATCTATCAGGATTATTTCTTACATGGAGACGTGAATAACTGGCGATATGGCATCTTTCATTATGGTTTAGTTGTGTATAATGCAGCTATCGCGGGCTATACGTTCCAACATGATGCGTTTCAGATATCAAGTTCCAAGCTGGAGAAAAGAACAGAAAAACCACTACTCCAAAGGGATATTGTCTATGCGAGTTGCTACATGCATGAGTTAGGTCATACATTCGGTTTCTGGCCAATACCGGGACACAGTCGATTTTGTTATTATCCTTGGCAGCTCGGATGGTGGTTGACTCACCCGTATCGGAGTTGTATGAATTATGGGTGGACGTATATGATTGTTGATTATTCTGATGGTTCGCGAAGGAGCCCTGACCTTAACGACTGGAACAGAATCGACTATTCATACTTTGAAAATGGATAGGGTTAAAAACTTCGACGACCCATCAGACTAGTTTTTTCCTACTCTGAAAAAGGGACTTTGGACGCCTTATAACTCTGAAACAAGGTCGTTAATCATTTTCATAGAATTTTTTTTACCTATAAAATAGACTGTCAAATCTTCTATTGAACTGCTTTTTCCCATCTTGGCAATTGATAACGAATGCAGGGAATCATCCAGCCCGGATTATCCTCCTACGACTTGCTGAATCATTTGTCCAAATTGCTGGAGTTCTTCTGCGGTCAGTCCCTTTGGGAAGGGATAAAAAACCTGTTCTTTTCGGTAGAGTCCCTTATGGAAAGAAAACTCGATAGGAAGGTATCCGTCGATGGTGAGTTCTTTTGTTAATGATTCTACGATAGAGGGATTAAGGTTTTTGTATTCCTCAGGTTTGGTATGATCATAATAGTAGTCGTATTCGAGGAATGCGATTTTTCCTGAATCGAGAAAACTGATAAACCCGAGTGCATGTTCTTTATGATATTTGTCACCGACTTCTTTTAAGACCTCATGTGCTTTAAGGATGACTTCTTTTTTTGCNGTCATCCATCCACCTCGTACCATGAACATGTGTTGACGCAGCATACGACTNGGAAGTATACGGAACTCATGCAACCAGATGGGATTGGACATTTCTGATCTCTTGTACAGTTTTGTGAAAAAATCCTTCAGGTCTACGTCAAATGCATCCCCGATTTGTTCTGCGGAAGGGTCAAGGGCCGCGGTTATCATGTGTTTCATTGGACCCTGGAAAAGGGTTTTTATGGGGTTGTCTTCTTGTGCTATTTTTTTGAGCAACACGTTATCTTTCATAGAGGCAAGCTTCGGGGTGCTCAGAGCAAAGGTCCTCATCATAGGTTCATCAATGATGACATCAGCGTGTTTTTCAACATACTCTTTGTCCTTGCTGTTACAGATGATGTCCACGAGATAGTTGATATGGAAATATTTTGCTATAACCTCTTCAAAGTCGCTGGCGATGTCTTTTGTCGGGCAGATGAAATCTGAGAAATATTTACTGGAAAGGATCGCAAGTGATAGTCCGATGTTTTTTCTTGCAAGATCTAACGAGAAATCAACCGCGTCTTTAAGAGAATCAAATGGCAGGAGCAGGGCGTGTTCATCAGATGATTTTTCGTGAAGTTTAATCGTCATACTGGTGACGATATTTGAAGGACGCAGGGTGAGGCTGGTTGGTCCGTGGTTTGTGGCATACGGGTTTTTAAGGGTATCGCCGGTATGATGGAGGATGGCCCCTTTCTCATCTACAAGTTCAACGTCCGTATAATTATCTGCGCCCCAGCCGTAGGTGTTTCCCCATGTGGAAATGATCCCAAAGGAAAGAACATTGGCACACAAGAATGCCTCTGCTTCTCCGGTGAGGATTCTTTTATTTTGGGAGGCTGCTGTTTTTTGGGCATCAAACGCGGTGACCCCTGCCTGGATTGTCGCAGTGGTTGAATCCTTGTTGAGCGTTATGGTGTTCATCCGGGACATATCAAGAACAATTCCCTTTGATATTCCAACTGGCCCAGCTAAAAGAGTTTGTAAGGCAACAGAGAGGAATGTTCCATTTCCCCTCGAGAGGTAAGGAATTTTATTGGCATAAGCTACCTTGATGATGTCGCTTACTTCTTTTGTTGTTTTTGGCATGACGACGTAGGCATGAGGGCTTGGGGGAGGAGTAAGTATCGTTTTATTGTAGGCGGTAAGAATCGCAGGATCATTTGTCGCCCATTTGTCCCCGACAATGTGTTGCAGTTCTTTCAGAATCGGATCTGAGGGTGTTTTTTGAATGGTGCGCCTGTCAAGACCTTCCACATATTCCTTCAAGGCTTTTTGAACAATCATGGGTCGTCTGTTGGTGATAAAGGAGCATTGTTTATCGCATGCCCCGCAGAGAGTGCAAGTATCTGCGATATCGATGAGTTGTTCTGTCGGTGTCAAGGTGCCTGCTTGTAGTGCCCGGTAGATTTCGATTCGTCCTTGAGGCCAATAGGCGACATATCCATGTGTTTTTCCTGATGGACAGACTCCAGTTCCGAGAAAATCAAGTCTGCACATCGCACAATGCGTCTCAGTGTTTGCTGTCTGCATCACCAATCCTTCGCTCATAGAATTACACTCCATTAAATGTCTTATATTTTTATGGCGAAAGTAACTCCTCAATTTAAAGATATTCCCCCTGGAATTCTATAAATTTGGTCAGTGCGCCGTAGTCGGTTTTAATATACTGCATGTGTTTCCCCTTTTTTATTTATGGCAAAAGACAATGCAGGTCTGTGTACCTTTGATCCCGATGCACCATGCTCAACCTGTGGAAATAAAGGTGAGATATTTTGTAAACCTGATGAGAATAAGATGATTGTTTCTCACCTGCTGGAGGGGTCTTTTATTATCATGGCGGTGTTGGGGACCGGATTGACTAGTGTGCTTCTTGGAACCGTATGGCCGGTGCTTGTGTTTTCCATATTCTCAGCTTTGTTTTTTTTGGTGATTCAGCCTCGCATCACGTGCAGTCATTGTCCGTATTATGCGGAGGACCGCTTTTTTCTGCATTGCACAGAGAACCATTTTTCTCCGAAGATCTGGCGATATCATCCTGAGCCGATTGCCTGGTGGGAGAAAATTGGTACCGCGGTTGGTTTTGGATTTCTTGGGGCATATCCCTTGCTTGTTCAGTTGTATGGTGCATATGTGTTTTGGATGAGTCGCCCTGACCTCGTGTCATTGTTTGGGGTTGTTGGGTTGTTTGTCGGAACCTTGCTTACGTTAGCGTTGTTTTATGTAGTGTTCTTCTTGCTGTATTGTCCGCATTGCGTGAATTTTTCCTGTGTGTTTAACAAGGTGCCAGAAGAGTATGTACAAGCTTATCTCGAACGAAATCCTGTAATAAAACAGGCGTGGGGAAGACAGGAGAAAAAATAATTAATTTTTTTTATCAAGCGAGTCAATGATCAAAGAGATTAAATTTTGATTTTTCCCTGTTTTTCCGTGAAGGCAGCTTCTTGCTCTCCAGCAGGGTGATAAAAGCACCTATGGTACTGGGTGTGATCCAGAAAATGAGGAACCAGAACAGTGTGAAGCTGACGCTGTTTTCAGGGGGGATGTTGTAAAGACCAAGAAGGGCGACGAGAGTGGCGTCCCGCATCCCAAGGCCATATAAGGAGATCGGAATGGTGGCCACAGTGGCGGTAATGGCGAGCATGAAGAACATGGTGATATAAGGGACGTGGATAGAAAAGAGCTGTGCGATGAAATACAGCTCGGTGAAGAAGATAGTCCAGCTGACAAAAGAAAAAAGGAACGGGACCAGGAGGCTTCGAAAGCTGGGGAGGTCCTCATAGAAAGACTCGATGGAGTCATCCATGTAGCGTTGTATGAACTGGAAGACCTGTGTGTGGAGCAGTCTTTGGAAGAGATGTTTTGATGACCTCTGTCTGAGGAAGAATATAAAGAGAATGGTGATGCTAAACAGCAGGAGCAGAATGAAGAGTAAAAGAAACGGGTGTCCTCCGAGGAGGAGCAGGCCGCCGATCGAGCCCAGTAGAAACAGGGAGATGTAATCGATGGTGTTGTAGGTGACGATGTTCGCAAGGCATTTCGGCAGAGGGGCATTGCTTTCGTTTTTGAGATACAGGGCGCGGAGGAAGTTACCTAAACCACCAGGGGTGATGAAACCGTAAAAGTAGCCGATGAGATGGTTTTTAAGTGAGTAGGTGAAGCTGACGTGGATGTTTTGTCGTTTCAGAATCATTTGCCATTGGATGTTGATGAGGACCAAAAGGATGGGAAGAGCAAGAAAGCTAAGGGCTGCGTAAAGGGGGTTAATGGTGGAAAACACTGTAATGATTTTTTCTATATTGAACCTCCAGAGAACGTAGAGAAGAAGGATTATGCCGGCGACGGGGAGTAATTTTTTCCAATCCATATGTATGTACTGGGTACAGCATCGTGATGGCTTATGTAGATTTTGCTATTCTCTTGTTTAAGACCTATGTCTCAGTTCGTATTAAGGATATTAACGATTCATTCCATGGTTGTGTGATCGTTGTTTCTTCAATTTCTATGGTGTCCTTTGTCAGTGTTTCCTAGTTAGATAATTACATGACCGCCCCTTTCGGCCGATAAAAAAAGTGCAACCCCAAAAAGAAAATCTGGCACTCTTAAGTAATCCTGATGTCTTTTACAACACTCCGTAAATCTGCCCGTGGTTCCAGATCAATATTTTTAGCAGTCAAGATGAGCAGTTCCTGGGAGAATAGCGGAACAACCATGACATCATCAACTAGTGCAATCCTGAACCCTTCTTGTAACAATTGCAATCGTTTTTCAGAGTTCATCTCATGAGACGCAGCTGCCCCTAACCGGTCCACCTCTGCGTTTGAGTAGTATCCGCTGTTATAGATACCAAGATGATCTCCGACGGACCGAATAAAAAGGTCATAAATCCAGCCACCATCCACCGAGATTGTTCCCCATCCACTCACATACATCGACGTATTCCTCTCAGAAAAAACCTTCTTATCAAATTCATCGATTGAGAGATTATTCATAATGACATGTATTCCGACCTTGGAAAGCTGCTCGGTGATAAGCCGGCAGTTCTCTGCGTTATAGTCAAATCCTTTGGTGATACAATCCATCACAATGTCGAACCCCTGATCATATCCTGCTTCTGCTAAGAGTTGTCTGGAGGAGTTTACATCATACGGCAATCGTTCTATCTGTGGATTATACCCGAAGATAAAGGGGGTAATGAACTGGGATTCAGGTTTTGCAAGGCCTTTAAACGGACCATTGATCAATGGAACGATATCGATTGCTTGATAGATCGCTTTTCTCACCCTAAGATCAGCCGTAGGGTTCTTGCTGTCAGGAAATCCATAGCTTTTATTTTCCCTCATATCAAATCCGATGACATAGTTGGATAGTGGAGGGTACTTCACCACGGTTATGTTTTTCTCTTGCGCGATTTGAGTAAATTTTTCATCGACATTATATTCTGCAATATCAATGGACCCGAAGCGAAGCGCATTGAGTCGCTCTTCATCATTTTCGATTGCCTTGAACACCACGGTTTTAATTTCAGGTGTTTCTCCCCAGTATTCATCAAACCGCTCTAATGTTGTATAGTTCTCAAGTGCATAGTCTGCTAATCGATATGGCCCAGTTCCAATCAGCTTTGGCTCGTCAGGTTGTCCAGTTGTGCTTTTGCAATAGATGATCCCGGTGTGAGCCAAGCGTGAAAGAAGACCGGGACTTGGTTCATACGTCTTGAATTCGATCGTGTAATTATCAAGGACAGTGATGTCACTTATGATCAAATCAAAGCCGTGATAGGCAGCCTCAAAGGTGTATCTGACATCCTCTGCGGTAAAATCATCCCCATTATGGAATTTTACTCCCTGACGAAGGCTAAACCGCCAGGTGAGGTTATCAGGGTTATTCCATGATAATGCAAGAGCAGGAATGATGCGGAAATTTTCATCAAATTCAACAAGTCCATTGAAAATATTAGGAATGATCGTCCAGAAATTACCATTGGTGACATCCAGTGGATTGATACTCTCTACCGCTAAAACTCCCCATATGAGAGAATCCTTTTTTGGTTTGTTATCATTGTCGACGTCTGATGTTCGTATACACCCGGTGCACAACAACAGCAGGAGGACAAAAGATATGAATATTATTTTATTATTTGATCGATTCTCTGACATAGGCTTTGCGCGTCGATATAGTAATGCGACTCCCCATATGATTATTGATAATGTATTTTTATCAATAGTCAGTTGAAATAGAATAAGGAGCCTGCTTTTAAGATATACGTCGATTTACGGCATGGGTTCACATTCCTTGCATTGCATTCTTCAACAAATTTTAAATCAAAGAAATTATTAATCGTTTTACATGAAACGAGTTTTTTACGGAGCCGCTATACAAGGTTCGAGGGAGAGAAAAGAACGCTCTGAGGTTCACGAATTTTTTATTAAGACCATTAAAAAACTGGGTTATGGGGTATATACTGAACATACTACAGGTAAGACTTACGAGGAGGCTATACAAAAACTTGAACATGCGATCGGTCAGCTTCCTAAAGATGAATCACAACGAAAAATATATGTGCGGAACAAAATGATTGAAGGAATCGAAGGCGATATTGAGGCAGCAATCTTTGAAGTATCTACTCCAAGTCTGGGGACTGGAATAGAAATTGCTCATGCTTATTTAAGACCAAGATTAGGATTATCTTCCATTCCGGTATTGGCATTATATGAAAAGGATTATTGGCCAAATAAATTATCAACAATGATAAAAGGTATATCTGCAGAGAATGTTCCGTCCTTTACTTTAAAAGAGTATGAAAATTTTGATGGCGTACAGAGAATCTTACATGACTTTTTCATAAACCTTAGATAAGATATTATCGGCTTTTTGGTGTTCATTTCTCTCCCCCTGCACAATTTTTATCCCTCGTCGCAATTACACCAAAAAAATAAGGTATTTAGAGCGAGAAACGATTCATCAATGAGAGTGATTATGCAAATCAAATATCCTGAGATTGGGATCTGTGGGCTTTCTTGCAGACTTTGTCCAATGTATAATACCGGGACAGAGAGTAGATGTCAGGGGTGCAAGAGTGCAACAAGAATTGCTGTTGGTTGTCCATTTATCACGTGTGCGGTAAAGAAAAAAGGAATTGAATTCTGCTGGGATTGCCAAGAGCATAAGACCTGTGAAAAGTGGGAAAGACACCGAGAAGCCGGTAAAAAGTTTGATTCTTTCAAATGTTATCAAAAACTTGAGGATGATATTTCGTTTATCCAAAAGAACGGGATTAGTGCTTTTGAAAAAATACAGAAAAACAGGGAGCAGCTGCTCAAAGCGATGTTAAAAGATTTTAATGAAGGGCGTTCAAAAAGTTATTACTGCATCGCCGCAACGGTTTTAGAAATCCAAGAACTTACAGATGCAATGAACCAAGCAAAAAAAGAGTCAGATGGGTTGGACCTCAAAGGTAAATCAAAGGTGCTTCATTCGATCTTAGACGAAATCGCTGGAAAGAAAAGGTATTGCTTTAGGTTGAGGAAATGAACACATTTGCTATTATTTACTTCACTTTAGATCGATCATCATCCAACGGAGGCAAATCTTTATCAACGTTCAAAAATTCCCATCAATGATGGTCTATTCAAATGGAAAAGTAGCAGGAATATTTTTTTTCATTGCTGCATCTCAGTTTGTTCTGGGATTGATTGTGGCAGAGGCTCTGTTTCCCGGCTACAGCATATCGACCAATTACATAAGTGATTTAGGCGTTGGACCATCCTCAATGGTTTTTAACATGTCCATCTTCCTTACAGGATTGCTATCGATAATTGGTGTTTATTTTTTCCAACGTACCTTCAACCATAAGGTGATGACCATTGTGCTTATTATCACAGCAGTAGCAACAATGGGGGTGGGAATATTTACTGAGAACAGTGAACCAATGCACATGATCACTTCTTTTTTTGCATTCCTCTTTAGTGGATTGTCAGCGATAGTCTCCTGCAGGATAATGAAATATCCGTTCAACATTATTGTGACTTTCCTTGGGCTGATAAACTTGTCAGCGTTGATTCTCTTCATAGGAAATATCTACCTTGGTCTAGGTGTAGGTGGAATGGAACGTATGATTATGTATCCAACTCTTATTTGGATGATAGGATTTGGTAGTTACTTAATTGCATTGCCTGAAAAATCATGAAGTGTGTTCACAAATACGAGCTCGATTCTTCCTCTACGAGTCTATGGGGTTTTTTCGTAATTATTTAAAGTTAAACCCGACGGGTTTATTAGTGTGGCTTTGCACCTCTGGCGATAGTGCCCTAAGTAGGCTCCATTGTCAAGGGTTAAAAGCCCTCAACTCTCTTATTTTTATCATGCTTTAAGCATATATCACCGATTCCAGGGATATCGATTTGAAAATGACAGATAGCTCGTTTAAAATATAATATAAAAAGACATTGGCATCAGCACAAAACATTAGTTTTTATAGTAATTGCCTAGATAAAAATTGTACACATCTTTAAATAGGAGTTTTTCGTATTAATATATGGAGTAAAAGTGATTAAATAATATGGTTAAGAAAAAAAGATTAGCCGTTTTCGCAAGTATTCTAGTTATTGGTTTTGTGCTTCTTATTGGGTTTTATTGGTCTGGGTACATCGTATTTAATGGTCCCATTCCTTCTTTTAACCCGAGTCCCACTAATCCTTCAGATGTTCCTTCTGAAACAGAGAAGACAACAAAGTTGAGCATTGAAAATATTAAAGGGAGATTCAATAAAATTTATGTTGACATTAAGAACATCGGCGAAAAGGATGCAATAAAAGTCAATTGGAGTATCTCTGTTACTGGTGGTATCCTCAAACGAATTAATATACTCACAACCGGTACAATTGATTCCCTTTCGGCGAACATGGTGAAAACGATAAAAACCGATAAATTTTTCCTAGGATTTGGAAGAATTAATATAGAAGTAACCGTGGAAGCAGCCCAGATTTCCCCGTTTACAAATACAGCACGTGGTTTCATTGTTTTTTTCTTTCTTATAGGAGTAAGAGTTTGATATCATCTTTCTTTTTAATGTTGTTCTTTTTTTGATTTCATTTCTCTATATATCCTTCTCACCAAAAACAGGCATCCAACAGCTCAAGGCGCTGTTTCTATCTGAAGAACCAATATTTCTCAGGTAGTTTCAACGAACCTTCTTTTTTGTTTTTGTCGCATATCCCGTTGATGTTCCAGTGTCGAAATAAGATCCAAGAGGTGTTGTATTGTGGATTTTTCGAGGGGAAAACACTGCTTCTGTGGGCAGTCCTCATCAAGGATCGCACAGTTGTTGTCTTTATCGTAGACTACTGGATAAAGGGTACATCCAACCGGTCTTTGATGATAGATGGTGCAGCATGTTCCGTCATGGAACACGCAACGACCGTTGTTGTTCTTCAGCTGTAGCCATCCGTCATGCTCTGTAACGAAAAATCGGTAGTCGTATCCTTTCTGTTGAATGGTTTCAATATCGCGATATGAAAGAATCATGTTCGTTTCGATACAACATTGTGCGCATTTTGTTTCAAGACAGCAGTTCGACATATCGTATCAGCCCAAATAGTCTGTAGTGTTAAAAACCATCCCATGTTACCTATCTTCTTTGGTAACAAGAATTCATACTGATAAAAGGGAGGAAAGGGGAAGTTGAAGAGTAAAAAAAAGGATTTCATATTCTAACTCTGCAACCCCCAAAATAAAATATCTTTTCGATTTATAAATGTTTCTCAAAAGGTCTATATACTAGCCTTGAAGGGGCAGAATGCGAAACATTTATAACATTATATGGGATTGTGAATCCCANGTCTCCAAGATATTGAAAGGTAATAAAAGAGCTGAAAAACAAGCTCTTATAGAATCAATACATCATGGGGGAAAACGATTATGGCTAAAAGTAGCAAAAAACAAATAGACCAAGACGAGAAGCGAGTAATCGAGCAGTTGCAACGAAATTCAAATGAAAGTATCGATAAAATTGCAAAAACCTGCGGATTTTCCAGACAGAAAGTGTGGCGTATTATAAAACGTTTGGAGAATAACAAAACAATCTGGGGCTACACAGCAGTGCCAGACAAGGAAAAACAAGGTGTCCGCCACTACATCATGCTGATCAAACGATCGAACGAACCAGCAGGCGACATCATCGAAAACGTCATCGATGGATTCAAGAAATACGCAGGAAAAAATCTTGGTGTGTTCGTTCAAACCGCCTGCATGCTCCAAGGTGAATATGACATGCTGATGTGTTTTACTGCTAAAGACATCAGCGTTGCAAAACGATTCACGGAGTTCATCAACAAGAAATACTCCCCCTACATCAGCAACATCATGATGCTTGAGGATATCTTCTCCATTCGAATCAGCGGGATGATGAATCCGAAAGTCGATGATGTCAAAGAATTCTTCAAAACAGCATAATCCACCTAAGGGCGATGCCCTTCCCATTCTTTTTTTTATACAATTTTGATACAGAAATGATAAACTAAGGAAAAATTTTACATGTTTTTTTGAGAACCGGGGCGACAGAAAATGAAGAGAAGGGGTCTAAAAAGTCTGGGAGGAAAAGAATGAAAAAAAGATTTTTCAATTCAATTCTTTAGACCCCCTCACCATCCCCAGAATGAAGAACAGGTACATAAATATAACTCCTGTTTTAGACACTCAAATAAAAAAAAATTGGGAGGCCTCTTTCAGAAAAGAGCTCCGTTATCACCACAACATGATGGCATTAATGATGGATCAGACCAAGCGAGGTAAGCTCTTGCGACAGCTTCTCCACGGCAAGGGAGACATCAGTGATCTTTCGCGCCCCGGTGCACACGATTTTGCCGGAGCCGAACAGCAGCATCGCAACGCGCGGCTCTTTGATCCGATAGACAAGCCCGGGGAACTGCTCAGGCTCGTACTCAACGTTTTCCAATCCGAGTGCCATGGCGACTTCGTTGAGGTTCAACTCGCCACCAAGATCGGATATCGCCACGATGTTCTGAATGACGATCTCAGGGTCCTTATAGACCTCGACACCTAACTTCTTCAGTTTTTCAGCAATGATATTAATCGTGGTTCTGACATCCTCAATGTTCTTCGCACCAGTACAATTTGCTTTTCCGCTTCGGAACAGCAGGGTAGCGGTTTTTGGGCTGGTCAATCGATACACCAGTCCAGGAAACTGCTCAGGTTCATATTCTGCTTCTTCCAATGATTGTGCGATAACGTCCAAATCCAGTTTATCAGAAAACGACGTTGACGCGACAATATTTTCTACGATTACTTCTGGCATACATTTTCCTCCGTTTTTATCCCAAATGATAACAGTTTCTCCAACATTTTATCAATGGCAACAGTAACGTCTTCAAGCCTCATTCCGTTGCAGACAATCTTCCCCGAATCAAACAGTAGTATAACTGTGTTTGGGTCATCTCCTTTATATACCAACCCAGGGAAAATTTTAGGGTTATAATCCTCGATTTGCAGGGATTTGGCAAGACTGCGCAACTTCAATTTCTGATGCAGATCAGACGACCCAGTGACGTTCTGAACCGTAATCTCCGGTGTCTCCTGCATCTTGACACCGACGACCTTCAGACGATCCACAATCATTTTCACGACGTCGCTGGCCTCATCCATGCTTTTCGGCCCGGTCACTACGACAGTTCCGCTGGAAGATAGCGTCGCCATCGAACGCGGGTTAGTAAACAGCATCACCAAAGCAGGGACATCATCAGGATTGTACTGTGCATCAGGGAGAATTGCAGCAAGTTTAGGTAAATCCAAGGAGGATGAAACTGAAAAGGATACGATTATGTTTTCCACCTGGACCTCGGCCATAAGAATATCTCCCTCCTTGAAGTATATAAAGGCTTTTTATAAACATTTCGAAAAAGCTAGCTTAGACGAAAATATCCTATAAATCGGTTATGGATAGTCTGATTACCGTCTGCTTTTCGTAGTCCTTCACTTTAAAACATATCCTTAGAACATCATCGTTTTTTGTGCGAATGCTTAACCACCTCGTTGAAGAGGTCGAGAATAAAAATAGACAACACCGGCATTAAGGAAAAGCATCGTTAAAATAATACCAATAGGCAACAAACGAAAAACCCCTGATACTTCTTTTCCATTAAACAATATATACACATAAAACAAAAGTGCAGAATAGATAGGTACCGCAGATATTAAAAAGCGTAATTTTAATAGTCTCATGTCACGCTTCTTCGTCTTATAAACCATGTAATACGTTATTGATAAAACAATCATCCCCACCCAGAGGATTAATAAACTTATTAAGGGATAGTTGAACAAATTAAGAGTTAAATACCATACAAAAAGTAAGCAAAGTGTTATGATTACAGATACTATGTCCTCTTTTTTGATTTCCATTTTATCAACGCGTCCGCTGTTTCTTATTCAGAATTCATCATTTTATTATAAATTGATACCTTTTAATATTCTCGTTTAGAGTCTTTCAAGAGAATTGATTCGTTTACCGGAGAAAGGTTTAATTTTTTTAGGTATTTTGATATCAAATCATTTTCGTATATTGTTTTTTCAAGTAGACTTTTTACCATTAATCTTGGCTCATTCGGTTTACCATTTTTCAAATCAAGTTCTACATCACCTATGCAGAAGCAAAAAGATGTTTGATATGCTAAATAAGAATTAAAAATCTACCACACCTTGTCGATATCGATGTCCTCTTCCTCACCATCGTCCTTCTTTTTCTTCCTGTTGGCTTTTTCCTCATTTGCTGTATCAAGGATGCCGTGGAACTCATGAGTCTTGTCATAGATCCGTCGCTCACAGTTCGACACCACAAGCTCCCCTCTTGTCTTTTCGATAAGGCCGCGGATCATGTCCTGTTTCTTTTTAATAGGGACCAACGCCGAAGGATAATCGAAACTCATGATCGCATCATAGATCCGGTCCATATGCTGCAGGTACTCGTTTGCTTTCTCGGTGTGTCCTTCGAGCATGAAATCCAGTGCGCCACGCCGCAGCTCCCCGACCACATCGCACAGTCCGAGCAGATAAGCGCTGTATGTCGTCTGGATCGTATCCGGGTCAGGGAGATCCTCACCTTTCATAATGTTGAACAAGCAGGAAATCTCGACAAACTCCTGGGCTGCGTTCTCGACAAACCCTGCATGGAAGATATCGGGATGATCCTTGGTGACATCATAGAGCTGCGCAAGTTTTGCCGAGGCCTGTTTAATGTATCCTTCTGCCTCATTCAGCTGATCTCGATGGAGCTGCTGGATGCCTCTGCGACAACAGATGATGATATCCCGGGAGGTCTTCAGCGCCTCCTCCCGTATTTTTTCTTTCTCCCCGATGTGCTGATCGATCTTTTCGATGATGCCATCGAGGTTCTTCATGGCGTTACTGGAGTTTGTCTTCTTGTTCATTTTCCTTCCATCATTTTTTTATTCACCCAAAAATCAGGCGTCTTCCCGGAAAGAGCAAGAAGCATCTGCTCAGCGCAGATCTTACCAGCGCGCAGCTGTCCTTCTTTAGTTGAAGCACCGATATGTGGTGTACAGACGACCTTCGGATGGTTGATTAGTTCCTTAAACGTCGGTGGCTCAGCAGCATACACGTCAAGTGCGGCGGCCCGCACCTTGCCACTGTTCAGATATTTCACCAGGGCAGGCTCGTCCACCACGCCACCTCGTGCACAGTTGATGAGGATCACACCGTCTTTCATTTTTTCGAAATCAGGTTCTTTGATCGTTGCTCCTTCTTCTTTCACAAACGGGATGTGCAATGAGAGATAATCGGACTGCTTGAGTAATTGATCAAATGGAACTATAGCGATCTTCGCAGCCGGTGATTTCTGGATGTATTTATCGTAGGCAAGGACCTTCATGTTGAACGCAAGTGCTCGTTTCCCTAGTTCAGTGCCAATACGACCGATCCCGATGATACCCAAGGTCTTTCCGCTCAGCTCAAATCCCTTAAATGCTTTCTTTTCCCATAACCCCTGTTTCATCGAATGGTCCGCCTGAGGGATAGAACGAGACGCAGCCAGCATCAGTCCGAATGCAAGTTCAGCAACACTCTCTGTTGTCCCGGTGGGAGCGTTCACAACCTTTATTTTGTTATTCGACGCAGTAGGTAAATCGATGTTGTCCACACCGATCCCTGCTCGACCGATCACCTTTAGGTTTCCTTTTGCCCCGGCGTTGATGACATCAGCGGTTGCTTTTGATCTGCTTCGCACCATCAGCCCATCATACTTGGGAATCTCCTTGAGCAATGTCGCAGGGTCCATTTCATTAAACGTCACTTCCTGGCCAGCATCTTTCAACTGTTGAATCACATCATTTTCGATTTTATCAGTAATCAGTATCTTCATAACTATACCTCCATGGGGTGTATCGCAACCGAGATAAAAATGTTTACGCTCCCTACAGGAGTTCCCGAAAATCGACCCCGGGATATTCTGCTTTCGCTCCGAGCTCCTCTTCGATACGTATCAGCTGATTGTACTTCGCGTTGCGGTCGCTTCGTGCTGGTGCACCGGTCTTTATCTGACCAGCGCTTGTTCCGACCACAAGATCAGCGATGAATGTATCCTCAGTCTCCCCGCTCCGATGGCTCACCACCGCAGTCCATCCCTCATCCTGCGCCATCTTAATGGCGTTCAAGGTCTCGGTGACCGAGCCGATCTGGTTAAGTTTGATAAGAACCGAGTTTGCTGCATGCAACTCTATACCTTTCTGAATACGTTTGGTATTAGTCACAAACAGGTCATCACCGACGATCTGCACGGTTCTACCCAGCTTCCTAGTCATCTCCACCCAGGAGTCCCAATCATCCTCAGCCAGACCATCCTCGATACTCACGATCGGGTAACGCGCACAGAGATCCACATAGAAATCGACCATCTCACCACCGGAATAAGAATTCTGCCCAATTTTATAGGTGCCGTCGTAGAAAAACTCGCTGGATGCGGGATCCAAGGCAATCTTCATCATGCCAGCATATCCAGCATTCTCGACCGCTCGTAACATCAGCTCGAGCCGCTCATTGATATCAACAATATGCGCGGGAGCAAACCCGCCTTCATCACCGATCAGAACACCGCCCGCCCCGAACTTCCCTTTTAAGAGTTTAGCAAGATGATGATAGCTTTCGGAAACCATCCTGATTCCTTCGGTGAAATTTTTCGCACCAGTCGGCATGAGCATATGCTCCTGGATGGAGTTTTCCTGCCCTGCGTGTTTCCCCCCGTTAATAACATTGCACATCGGGACCGGTAACCGATGAGGTATCTCGCCGAACAGCTCACCGATGTACATATACAGCGGGATACCGGCTGCGGCAGCACCTGCTTTAGCAACAGCCATAGAGACAGGTAGTACCGCGTTTGCTCCAAGTTTTGCTTTGTTCGGGGTGCCATCGATCTTCAGCATGATGTTGTCGATTGTCTCCTGATGGGAACAATCCAATCCGATCAATTTTGGGGTGATCTTCTTATTGACGTTGTCAACGGCCTTCCGCGTCCCTTTCCCAAGATAGCGTGCGGCATCCCCATCTCGCAGCTCGATTGCTTCATGCTGTCCAGCACTCGCCCCGCTAGGGGTCATCGCTCGAAAAACACCTTGAGTGGTGATTACGTCAACTTCAACGGTTGGATTTCCCCGAGAATCAAGGACCTCACGTGCTTTTATACTCATGATTTCAGACATGATATAACTCCCCACGGCCGACACGTCATAAGGAAGCGACCTTTTTAAAAATATCGTTTCAAAAAAACAAGACTACAGAAACACTTAAGAACAGTAGAGGGTTTTTCGAGCCTGGAGGCAAAAAGTATGGTAGATATCAACACAATGGTTATCGCTTTGTTTATCATCGTTCTTTTCCTGATAGCGGTTCTCGCATCAGCGGTAAAGATCATGCCGGAGTACCAGCGGATTGTCATTTTCAGATTAGGGAGACTATTGGGGATAAAAGGTCCTGGTCTCGTGTTCATCATCCCAATCATCGACAGACCGATCCGAATGGATCTGAGAACACGGGTCATCGATGTCCCAAAACAACGCATCATCACCCGGGATAACGTGACCGTCGATGTCGACGCGGTGGTATATTTCAGGATAACAGANCCACAAAAAGCAATTATCGAGGTGCAGCGCTATGACATGGCGACCAGTTTACTTGCCCANACGACGCTGCGAGACATCCTTGGTCAAAAAAACCTTGATGAGCTACTCTCTCAGCGAGAAGAGTTGAACAAAAGTCTTCAATCGATCCTAGACAACGGCACTGACCCCTGGGGAATAAAAGTATCAGCGGTCACCCTGCGAGATGTCTCACTACCTGAAGAAATGCTGCGGGCGATTGCAAAACAGGCGGAAGCAGAGCGAGAGAAACGATCACGGATCATCATGGCAGAAGGAGAACTTCTGGCATCAGCGAAAATGACCGAAGCAGCTAAACTTTATGAAAAAACACCAATCGCGCTGCGACTGAGAGAATTGCAGACGCTCACAGAGATAGCACGGGAGAAAAACCTTATCATTGTCCCCGGCGGTGAAATCGGTACCATGGCCGGATTGGCAAAAGCAGTCAACAAAAAAGCTGAACAATGAAAAAGACCACCTCTCTTCTATTTTTTTTCTTTTTCCTTCTTCTTTTTTTATCAAGTGTAGCATCAGCCCAGACCTCCGCGGTGTACCTTGTGGAGATCACCGATACGATCGATCAGTCCACGGTCGAAACCATCACCGACAGCTTCAAACAAGCGCAAGCAGCCGATGCCCAAGCTGTAGTTCTTCTCCTGAACACACCAGGGGGCGGTCTTGACGAGACCTTCCAGATCGCAGAGATGATCAAAGAAAGCGACATCCCAATCATCGGGTATGTCTATCCGGGCGGGGCGACCGCATGGTCAGCAGGGACTTTTATTCTGCTCAGCACGCCACTTGCGGCCATGGCAGATCATACGATCATCGGGTCATGTCAACCTATCGAAACCGGTCTTGAGGGGACGCGATTCATTAACGACTCAAAGATCATCAACGCACTCGTCGAATGGCTCCAAGAACGAGCGGTGATGTACAACAGGAATGAGACACTAGCAAGCCTGTTCATCACTCAGAATCGAAACGTAAACGCGACCGTCGCCAAAGAAAGCAACGTCATCGAACTGGTCGCACCTAGTATTGATCAGCTGTTGAGCGATGTTGATGGCAGGAACATTTCGACAGCCAGCGGTACGGTCATCCTGCACACAAAGGATGCAGAGCAGGTCCGGTATTCTCCTTCATTAAAGATCCAGATGCTGAAAATTATTTCTAATCCGCTCCTCACGTCGCTTTTGTTGATCCTTGGGATATTTGCCCTGCTTATCGGATTTTCGACACCAGGGTATGGCGCTGAAGTGTTCGGGGTAATCGCCATCCTGCTTTCCCTTATTGGCTCTGGTTTTAGCATCTCGACGCTAAGCATAATCTTTATAATTATCGGATGCCTTCTCCTCGTCGTAGAAATATTCGTCATCCCTGGTTTCGGTGCTGTGGGCATCGGTGGGATCATCTGTCTTATCATTGGATCGATATTTCTCATTCCGAGTTATCCCACAAGAAAATGGCTGATATCGGGTGGATATATGACAGACACAATCATCGTCATGCTGGTCGTCATCGTGCTGTTCGCACTATTCTTTGCGTTCCTACTGTACAAGATACTGCAGATACGGAAGAAAAAATCATCGCTGGGTAAATTTGCTGGAGAGAGCGCGGTAGCAATCGAGCAGATAACCCCCCAGAAAAACGGGTTCGTCCGCTACAAAGGAGAGTATTGGCAGGCGAAATCGGACACAGTTATTGAAATAAATACAAAAGTCATCATCGTAGAAAAAGACGAAACAACATTGATTGTTAAGCCTCTGGACAGATGACCAAAGGTTAATCAACCTCTTTTTTCTTAAGGAGGCTCTGATTGCGAAAAGGTTTGATGAAAATGAATTCTGGTATTAGATGTCGATTTCTTGGTGGTAGTGACGAAGTAGGGAATCTTGCGATGGTCCTTGAAATCGAGGACATGAAGTTCCTGTTTGATTACGGGATGTCCCCAGGTAAACCGCCGACGTTTCCGCTGCCGCCACCACCGGTCGACCTTACGTTTCTTACGCATTCGCATCTTGATCATTGCGGGATGATCCCCTGGCTCTGCTCACAGTCAGACCATCGAATCATCGCAACAGAACCGACCGCGGTCGTAAGCAATCTACTGCAAAAGGACACCGTGAAGATCGCCCAGATGGATGGTTACTCCATCCCGTTCACCAACGCCGATGTCAAAGAAGCAGAACATAGCTACGTTCCGGTCGAACCAGGGAAAAAACGGGACCTTGGCGATAACTACAGTGTTCATTATCATTCCGCTGGTCATATCCCAGGCGCGCTGATGTATGAACTGGTCGGTGACAAAAAATTGTTGTTCACCGGTGATCTCAACGTCATTGACACACGACTGGTCAAAGGAACAAAACCAATTCAGACCGACATGCTTTTCATGGAGGGGACCTACTCCGGCAGGGAACATGAGGACCGGAAACGAATGGAAAGAGAATTTCTTGAAAAAATCGACGAGGTCGTCAACCGAGGGGGTACCGCAATCATCCCTGCGTTTGCGGTCGCTCGATCACAGGAAATCATCCTTGTCCTGAGTAACGCAGGCCATGACGTCTGGTTCGACGGCATGGGCAGAAAGATTGCTAAACTGTATTTGAAATATCCGAAGTATCTGCGGTCCGTCGATGATCTTAAAAAAGCGCTGAAGAAAATAAACATGGTGCATTCGGAGCAAAGCCGGAAGAACGCGATGAAAGCAGACGTCATCATCACCTCCAGTGGTATGATGGACGGCGGCCCGGTTCTCACTTACATGAACAAGCTGAAGAATGATAAGAAAAGCGCGGTTCTTCTCACCGGATATCAGATCCCCGGGACCAATAGCAAACTTCTGATGGAAAAAGGTAAGCTGAATTTCTACGGCGTTACCGAAAAAGTGGACTGCGAAGTTAAGTATTTCGATTTCTCCGCGCATGCCGGTCATAGTGAACTGGTTGAGTTTGCAAAGAGATGNAACCCGGAAAAAATCATCCTGTTCCACAGCAGTGACCGTGCACCACTTGCTGAGGCACTAAAAGACACCGCAGAAGTGCTCACCCCCATGAAAGGGGAACAGTTCGAGTTATAACAAAACCAGAGGGTTGATTTTATAATATGATCAATGAAGAAGGATAAGGCAGGTGATACGACCATGGCAGATGACATGACCCAGCGGCAGATTTACGATCTGAGACGACAGTTGGAAGAGTTGAAGAGATGCAGGGGGAAGCACACCGAGCTTATTTCGCTGTACGTGCCGCCATCCAAACAGATCTTTGATGTCGTCGCATACCTCCGCAACGAGTATTCACAGTCGCAGAACATCAAATCAAAGACGACCATGAAGAATGTGCTGTCTGCGATCGAATCGATCATGAGCCGCCTGAGGACTTTTAAGCAGCCTCCACCGCGCGGGCTGGTCATGTTTGTCGGTCATAAAAGCGTCGGTGCGGACAAGACCGATATGGTCGCCTATGTCATTGAGCCGCCCATGCCAGTGGTCACGTTCTTGTATCGATGTGACTCAGAGTTCTATACCCAACCGTTAGAGGAGATGTTGACAGAAAAGGAAATCTACGGTCTGTTTCTCATAGACCGCAGAGAATGCACGGTCGGCATGCTGCGAGGAAGCAGAGTGGAGATGTTACGGTATATGACCTCGCAGGTCCCTGGAAAACATGGCCGGGGAGGTCAGTCGCAGCGAAGATTCGAGCGGAACACGGAGATAGCTGCGCATGAATGGTTCGTGAAATGCGGAGAGAGGGCCAGTGAAATCTTCCTTGCAGAACCGAAGATGAAAGGCATCCTGATAGGTGGCTCTGGCCCGACGAAACAATATTTCATGAACGAATCGTATCTTCACTATGAGATCCAGAAGAAGATCATCGACACGTTTGATACCGGTTACACCGATGAGTTTGGGCTGCGAGAGCTGGTCGGGGCCGCCGCTGAAAAAATGACTGATCTGAAGGTGTCTCAGGAAAAGAAGGTCATGAAACGATTCTTATCCGAGGTCACCAAGTCAGAGAAAAGCATGGCGGTGTACGGGGAGCATCAGGTGAGAAAGGCTCTGGAGATGGGCGTGGTCGATACCCTGCTTCTTTCTGAGGACCTGCGGAAGTATCGGGTGACCATGACGTGTGGCTCCTGCGGGTATACGCAGGAGAAAACCATAAGCGAGGAGGCGCTAGAGGATTTTACTCCACCTGCCTGCCCAACGTGTAAGACATCGATTCCCATGGAGATTACAAAGAAGGTGGATTTGGTCGATGAACTCTCCGATCTAGCAGATAAAACAAGTGCGACGGTCAAGCTTATCTCCAGAAACAGCGAAGAAGGAGAAGCACTGTACGCGGCGTTCAGCGGTCTAGCTGGAATCCTGCGGTACCCTATTGAGATTTAAATGTTTTTTGTTTTTCATAGGGAGGGACTCATAACCGATGGTTTTATAAACACTGAAATATATTTATCATATTGATTATCTATGTCATCTCGAGACGATTTCAAGTCATTTATTCCGGCTGAAAAGAAGATACCGGAATTAACGATTAAAGCAGTGTTGGTCGGAGCGCTTCTCGCCGTCATCCTGGGGGCAGCCAACGCGTATCTCGGATTGTACGCAGGAATGACCGTTTCTGCGGTTATCCCTGGGGCGGTCATGGCGTTTGCGTTTCTCAAACCGTTCAAAGGAACGATTCTGGAAGTCAACATCGGGATGATGGGTGCTGCTGCTGGTGAAGCACTAGCTGCGGGAGTTATTTTTACGATCCCTGCCCTTGTTCTCATGGGAACCTGGACAGAAATCCATTACATTGAGACAACGTTAATTGCATTATTTGGTGGTATGCTTGGTGTGCTTTGGATGGTACCCCTTCGACGGGCACTTATTATCAAAACAGATCTCCCGTTCCCTGAAGGAGTCGCTGTCGCCGCGGTTTTGACGACGACGGTTGGTGGAGAATCTGGCGAAAAATCAAAAAGACCAAAAGGGAGCGGCGTCAGTGGGGTCTGGCTTATTGTCGGTGTGCTTGCTGCAGGGCTGTTCAAATTCGGCCAGGTCGGTCTTAAGGTATTTGCTGGTGCGGTCCATGGGATTGCAAACATCGGGAAATTCAACATCGGCAGCGGAGAAAAATCAGGGGTCTTCTACGGTGGTGTCGCTACCTCTCCTGCGCTGCTTGGTGTCGGGTGGATCATCGGACCCAAGATATCCTCGTTTGTCTTTGTCGGAGGTCTCATCGGCTGGGTGATCCTTGTTCCACTTATTGCTTTAGCGACCGGTCTTCCTGCACCGGTGACTCCGTCGCAGGTGAACGATGCGCTCGCCCTCGGATACGGAAACGCTGATATGGGATATCAGATCTGGGGGTTCTTCGCCATCTGGGGAGACTACATCCGGTACATCGGTGTCGGAGCCATGGTCGTCGGTGGTCTGTACACCATCTTCAAACTCCGATCGAACCTTGCCAGCGGTATCAAAGAAGCGATTGCTGGTATCAAAGGAGGAAATGTGGAAGCAAAGAAGAGGACAGACACGGACCTTAACATCAGGTTCGTTTTCTTGATGATCGGACTGCTCGTCATCCCTGTTTTCCTCTTATATGTCTGGATCTCTAGTTTATGGGCGGTGTCCGCGATCATGGCGGTGTTCGCTATTTTATTTGCATTCATTGCCAGTGCAATCGCAGGGTACATGGCTGGGCTTCTGGGCTCATCCAACAACCCGATCTCGGGTGTCACGGTCTCCGTGTTATTAATCACATCATTGATCCTTCTTGGGTTTGGTCTTTCCGGGAACATCGGCGCCGCAGGCATTGCGATTCTCATCGCCGCAGTTATCTGCTGTGCAGCCGCTATCTCTGGGGATGTCTTGCAGTCGATGACCTGTGGTCAGATGATCGGTGCGACGCCACGCAACCAGCAGATCGCTGAAATCATCGGTGTTGCTGCTGCTGCTCCGATTCTTGCCTTGGTCATACAGGCGTTGGACAAAGCGTATCATATCGGCAGTACGAACCTGCCTGCGCCGCAGGCGTTTCTCATGCAGGGGATCGTCCAGGGTGTCCTGGGTGGTCAGATGGTCTGGCCGTTTGTGATCGCCGGAGCCGTGCTTGCTTTTGTGTTGATCCTCATTAATCTGCCTGTCCTTCCGGTTGCTATCGGTATTTATCTTCCGTTCACCCTGAGTACTCCGATTTTTGCTGGCGGTATCGTGCGTGCCATCACCAACAGGGCGATTACCAAGAAATACGGATCAGCAGATGAAGAAGAGATCAGCGACTGGGATCTTGCCATCAAACAGACCGATGTTGCACCAAAAGAAAAGATTATAAGAACCGGACTTCTTCTCACCGCGGGATTGATCGCAGGAGAGGCCCTGATGGGTGTCATTGTCGCGTTCCTCATCATTGGAGGATTTAACTTCGCGATCTTCGAATACCCGCCGATATTGCCATCGGTACTCGTCTGGGTCTTCATCGCAGCGCTCCTTGCTTACATCCCGTTGAGGGAAATCTACGCCAAAGACGAAAAGTAGAGGACTGCCGACGGTTGACGAGTTCCTCGTCTACAGACCGATCCGGGGAGATTTTGCGTGGTCGACGACTGAAAATGGCCGTGTCATCGTGACCGTCCCAAAGTTCACCAGCAAGATCGGTCAGTCTTTTTGCAGGGTGCTGAAGAAGAAGAACACTTTTGAGGCTAACTTTGATGCCCTGGGGTCAGCAATCTGGAAACAATGCGACGGGGCAAGGTCAGTCAAAGAAATCCTAGCGGTTGTCACCAAGGAGTTCCCTGATGAAAAAAACATCGACCAGCGGCTCTTTCTGTTTCTCCAACAACTGTTCGCCCTCGGCTACATCAGGTATTAGCATATCTCAAGATGCGTTTTTTTTACCCTGAGGACACCAGAGTCCCTCGTCCATTCTTTGACGGATTCATCGATCAGCAGCTTTCTGGAAAACAGGGGCCCGGAGAGCACGAGTGTCTCGTATTCTCCTCCTTCGCCCGCGATGTTGATCCTGTATTTTTCATGAAGGCTAACTAGTGCATCAATGGTTTTTTCATCGATGGTCCTCCCTAGCCAGGTTTCATCAAAACCAGCCGCGAACACACCGACGATGATGATATGGAACCCTGCTCTAACTTGGTCTCTTAACAGAAGTTCTTGGTCTTTATGCCACAGCGGGGTAAACGACTTTATCCCAAGCTCGTCGCATATTTTTTCGATACGGGTCCGTTGGTACTCTGAGGCGATCGCTCCGCTGATCACCCCGTCGATCTCAAGGCCCTGCAGCAGGTTTTTTAGGTCGTCAAGCTCTGTTTCTTTTTCACCGCTCGTTGATTCTTTCACCAACGGGATGTTGCTTGCCTTTGCAAGCTGGTCGGTGAGGTGGATATTGATGGAATGGAACATCCAGGAATCCTGTTTCTCAGGTAGAAGGCTGACGAGGCAGGAGACATCCCATCCGTACTGTTGGGTGATGTAAACGGCAAAGGCAGAGTCTTTCCCACCAGAGAATAACGCAGCAACTCTCATCAGAATAGGTATCTCTTTAAACAAATAAACATTTCTTGTCCAAGGTTGCTTTCATGAAAATTGGGATACTCTGTGGGCATCAGATGCCGGATTTGATGAAAAACCCGGAGAAAATCAGAGTAGACACGCCCTATGGCGAAATCATGCTCTACGCATCAAATCTTGGTGCGCATGAGCTGTTTTTCATACAGCGTCATGGGGAGCAATCCAATCTTCCACCGCACAAAATCAACCACCGGGGTAACATCCAAGCGTTTGCCTCAAGCCATGTTTCTTGTATCTTTTCTGTTGGAACGGTCGGGTCCATGAAAAAAACGATACGACCAGGGGATCTGGTGGTCCCTGATGATTTCATTGATGCGACGAAGGTTCGCGCGCAGACGTTTTTTGATGACCGAAGGGTGCATGTGGATATGACCGAACCGTTCTGCTCATCCCTCCGTGACGCAGTATTAAAAAGCTGTAAAAAAATCAGCGACACCAAGGTTCACCCAAAGGGAGTGTATCTTGTCACTGAGGGGCCTCGACTGGAGACTGCTGCGGAAATCAAATTGTACTCCATGGTCGCTGATGTCGTGGGGATGACCATGGTTCCGGAGGTGGTTCTTGCCCGAGAGAAAGGCATGTGTTTTGCTTCCCTATGCCTGGTGTGCAACATGGCAGCCGGCCTGCAGAACAGGTTGACCGCAAATGAAATAGCCAGCGTCTATAAAGAAAAAGAACCAGTGATATCTAAGATACTGCAGCTGACGATCCAGTCTCTTGACAAAAAACAACCTTGTCATTGTCCTGTCGATGTGTCCCAGGCAACATTATGAAGCATTACGAATTAATCGATCATACTGCCGATGTCGGCGTCAAAGCATACGGGGAGACCATTGCAGAGGCTTTTGAGTGCGCTGCGGAGGCGATGTTCGACATCATCACTGATCATTCATCGATCGACCCTATCGGCGAATATGATATCTTCTTAGAGGCTCCTGATCACGAGCAGCTGCTGGTTGATTGGCTCTCAAAACTCCTTTTTTTGAACGGCGCTCAAAACCTTGTCTTCGGGAAATTCCAGGTAACCATCACTGGTAACCGCCTTTGCGCCCACGTCTTTGGTGAGAAATACAGCACGCAGAAGCATAAGATGGGTGTTGAGATCAAGGCAGTCACCTATCACATGGTGCAGGTCAATGAGACAGACCCGATCTTTGCCCAAGTGCTATTTGATATCTAAAATAATAAAGTGGAACATAAGAAAATCACAGAACGATGATGGACCGTTGGGAATAGTTTCAACGACCTGTTCTTTTTATTTAAATACTTAGAAGACCGTGCACCATGTAGGAAGCATATGCCGGACGGGAAGCCTTCCTAGTTCAAGTTTACTCTTTTTGCCGGATCCCACCGTCCGGTTCTCCTCACCAAAGGATGATACGAACGCTTATATGGGAGGTCTTTATACCGAGGAAATACAAAAAGGTGAAATCATGAGCAAAGACAAGATTTCTGAGGACATGACCATTAAGGACGTCATTGACAATTACCCGGAGACCGCAATGGTGTTCATGCGCTACAATGTCGGTTGTATCGGCTGTCTTGCCGCATCCTTTGAGAAAGTCAAAGACATCGCTACAGTGCACGGCATCGACATCAAAGCCTTAGTGAAGGATTTGAACCAGGCAGTCATCCAGAAAAAATAATCAAATGCACGTTTAAGAGGAATTATTCCTTTAGGGTGTTTTCTTCTTTTTTGTATTTTTCTTACGAGGTTTTCTTTCAAACTCTCCGAGAAATACCCGGAGTACTGCTGGATAGTCGCTTTTGATTTTACCGCTGCCGTAACCTATTTTTGTTATTCTCATCGGCGGCATTTCACCAAACTTGTGCACAAGCGTCATCATGATCGCCGCACCTGTTGGTGTGACGAGTTCTTGGTTTCGGTCCACCGAGTACACCGGGATCCCTTTGAGGAGTTCAACGGTCGCAGGCGCTGGTAACGGAAGGATCCCNTGGTCACAGGATACGAACCCATGGCCAAACGGAAGCGGGGAGCAATATATCTTTTCGATGCCAAGCTTGGTAATCCCGATGACTGAGCCAACAATATCAATGATGGAATCGACCGCACCTACTTCATGAAAATGAACTTTTTCAATATCAATCCTGTGTATCTTTGCTTCTGCATTTCCAAGATTANAGAAGATGTTCTGACTGAGTTTCTTTACCTCTGGATCCAGACTGCTGTGTTTCAGGAGGTCAATGATATCAGACAGGCTTCGATGATGCTGATCTTCCGTCACATCCACCATGACATCCGTCGCAGCAATATGGTTGCACTCGACTTGCTTCACCTCAATATCATACCCGGTGAGCGGGAGTTTTTTCAACTCGTTTCTTAAAACTGTTACATCGACCCCTAGATCAATAAGCGCACCAAGGATCATGTCACCGGCGATCCCTGAGAAACAATCAAAATACGCAATCGTCATCTTTGCTCACCTGTTGATAAGGCTGGCGAAATACCCAGCCCCAAACCCGTTGTCGATGTTGACGACCACCACACCTTCCGCGCAGCAGTTCAACATGGTCAGTAATGGTGCGATGCCTTGGAAGCTTGCACCGTACCCGACGCTGGTCGGAACCGCTATCACTGGTTTTGAGGCAAGGCCGCCAACGATGCTGGCAAGTGCTCCTTCCATTCCTGCTATTACGATGATGACGTTTGCTTGAAAGATTCTTTCCTTAATATCAAACAAGCGATGGACACCGGCGACCCCCACATCATAGACGGTTTCAACCTTGTTTCCCATAAGCTCCGCGGTCACCACTGCTTCTTCTGCAACAGGGATATCTGAGGTCCCCGCGGTGAGGATCAGGATCGTCCCTTTCTTTTTCTTTGGTTTGTATCGCTGGATGACAATTGTTTTTGCTGATTCATTGTACTGGACAGCAGGGTACGATTTCTTCACGGCAGCATAGACGTTTTTGTTAGCTTTGGTAAGAAGGATGTTTTGGTCCTTTGGGAGTTTTTTTAAGATCTGTATAATCTGAGGAATGGTTTTTCCCTGGCAGAAGATCGTCTCAGGAAAACCTTTGCGGATCTCCCGATGCGTATCGATTTTTGCAAACTCCAAATCCTCGTAGGGCAGCGACCGTAGTTTTTCCAGGACGACTGAAAGATCGACTTTTCCTGCCTTGTAGTCTTGTAACAGTTTCTTCATTTTTTCAGCACCTCGTTTAAACTCCCGGTCCGGTAGCCTTCAAGGTCCAGGGCGATGTAGGTAAATCCAAGTTTTTTAAAACGTTTTACGATCTGCTGGGCATGCGCTAGAATGGTTTGCAGATCATCTGATGCGACCTCCATTCTGGCGATATGGTCATGGTAACGGACCCGGCATTGCCTGAGCCCTAAGGAAAAAAGGTACTCCTCAGCGGATTCCACCTGTTTGAGTCGGGCTTTGGTGATCTTTGTCCCATACGGGAACCGGGAAGCAAGACAGGCGAACGCGGGTTTTCCTGAGCTTTCCAGATGCATAGCAGCTGAAAGGTCTCTGATTTCCTGTTTGGTCAGCCCGACATCCTTCAGTGGGCTTTTTATGTCAAGTTCCTTGCGTGCGGTCGCCCCTGGTCGATAGTCAAATCGGTCATCGGCATTCGACCCGTCAAGGACAGATTTGAGATGGTGTTCTTTGGCTATTTGTTTTATTTTACGGTACAGTTCTTTCTTACAATAGTAACAACGATCAGGAGGATTGTCAGAGAACTTTGGTATTGTGAGCTCTTCGGAGCGGATGATGACATGAGGGATCCCTATCAGGCGTGCATAACGTTTCGCATCTTGCAGCTCCCGCTTCGGGTATGTTGAGGATGTTGCAGTAACCGCAAGAGCATTGGTGCCCAAGGTATCATAGGCGACCTTTATGAGAAAAGTACTGTCGACCCCGCCAGAGTACGCTATCGCACAGCTCTTCAGATCTTTTAACATCTGTTGGAGTTGTTTAAGCTTGGCTTGGGTCGTTGTTTTCACAGGAGAAACAAGAAATGCCATGGCTATATAATGATTATCTGAGTATCTTTATTTGAACAGCTGAGTCAGTTTCTGTTGGTTCCTCTTCTTCCAGGCACCCTTGTGATACCCGTAACTCACCACCAGTGGGAATGTAATGGTTGCTTCGCAGAATACCATCTGTTCATAGCCGGTGTCGACTTTCCCCCAGGAATTCGCCTCTTTCAAAGTCGAACCAGAGAGTGCTCCATCGCGTTCATCGGCAACAGTAAGCTGTATCGCATATTTGTGCATGGGTGCATCGATACCAAGGATATCTGCCGCAACAACCGTATCCTGCACAAAGTTCTTCGGCACTCCGCCACCGATCATGAACAACCCGGTCTGTTTTGATTTTACTTTCAGTTCAGTGAGCTCTCTGAAATCCTTCACCGAATCAATCGTCACATAGTTGTTTTTGCGTTCATGCTGATGACACACCAGCCCAAATCCAGCACTTGAATCAGAAAACGCCGGGCAGAAAATCGGGACCTCATGCTTGAAGGCCTCAAGGACGAACGAGTCAGGGTTCTTTCCGTTCTTGTCGAGGTATCGGCCCATTTCGTAGATGAACTCCCGGGATGAATAAGGCCGTGGAGGAAGCATGTCCGCTATCTTTTTTGTCGTCATATCGCAGACCCGGAGGTCGTCTTCATCAATGTAGGTATCATAGATCCGATCGACGTGCATCTTCTGAAGCTTGGAGTCATCGACCCGTATTTCCCCGCGATAATGGTTAAACCCGAGTCCTTCGAAGAAATCCTGATCAACGACGATAGCACCGGTCGAGACAATGGCATCGACCATGTTCAGACGGATCATGTCGACGATGACGTTCTTTAACCCGGCACTAACTAGGGAGCCTGCTAAACATAAAATAATGGAGCAATCCTTATCGGCTAGCATTGTATCGTAGATCTTAGCGGCGTTGGCAAGGTTCCTTGATTGGAACGCCATATGATTAAACGCGTCGATCAACGGAATAGGGTTGAAGCTCTTGATGTCAATGTGTTCGATTTGTTCGCTAAGTAATTCCTTTTTTTCGTCTTTGACTTCGTATTTCATTACAATAACCAGCAAGGAGTATTTCATCTGAGTTTTTCTTTTTTTCTGCGGGGAAAATAAAAAATAAAAAAAAGGAATCAAAAGAACACAGTAGTTATAAAACAGCCAGATGATTCTCTAGCCAAGGTGGCATCTGATGGCGATGGATTGGTCAGTGGTCCTGTATTTCTGCATCATCATTGTTATTTTTCCTCTGATCATTGTCTTTTCGCTGTGGCGGTACCGTAGGATTAAACGTCTCATGGAGCAACAGGCGACGAAGCATAATGGGACTGTAGTTGGAACGTTTCTTCTGCCGCTGCTCAAATTCTCCTATCATAGCCTCCCGGTCTTGGTCACCTCGATCCCTGGGACTAGATATCGTCATGCCAAGACAGAGATCAGCATCACCCTGTTAAAACCAGTGCCAGGCGACATTACGATCCTCAGAGAATCGGTCGGCACACGATTTGGAAAAGCAATGGGAGCAGCAGACATCCAGCTGGGTAACGAGGAATTTGACAGGGATTTTTTGATAAAAACACAGGATGAGTCGTTTGCGATAAATCTAATGAATCTTACGATGCAAAACACGTTGTTGGAGATGAAGCAGGAGAAACCCCGTATTACTTTGGAGGGTACCTGGTTGACCGTTGTAGTCCCCAAAGTGATCAAGACCGAAGAAGGATACGATCTACTGCTTACCCTTGCGTTTCGCATCATTGACCGACTCAATGACCTTTAGCGAACCTTTTTTTTACCATCGTCTTTGCTTTTTTCAAGGAAACGAAGGGAGGCTGAGTTCATACAGTAGCGAAGACCACTCGGTGCTGGACCGTCGTCGAACACATGCCCGAGATGGCCTCCGCAGGCAGCGCACATCACTTCGGTTCGTTTCATCGCAAAGCCAGTATCAGACTTTAGCACGACCGCATCGTTTGAAGCAAGAGCGCTGAAACTTGGCCATCCGCTCCCTGAATCAAATTTAGCATCAGAGGAAAACAAGAGATTCCCACAACCAGTGCACACATACGACCCTTCAGCGGTCTGATGGACATATTTACCGGTGAACGGCGGCTCCGTTCCTTTCTTGCGCAGCACCAAAAACTCTTCAGGGGACAANATCTTCTTCCATTCATCATCGGATTTTTTCACCACTTTTTTTTCTACCACGTCTCACCCTTTGAAAAAGAAAGCCACTGCNTCTATATATCTTTTATGAATAAACCTGGGTTTTTCTTCGTAACATTTAAACCATCGCCTCCTGTATCCGCTCTCTGCATGCATGAATGGGCGCTAGCTGAATCCATCGTCATGGCTGCCGTAGAAGCAGCAAAGAGCGAAAGGCTCAAGGGAATCACGGAAATCACGGTTCGCATCGGTGAGCTTCAGCAGATAGAAAAAGAAATCTTCCTGTTCGCACTCACTGAGCTTGCTAAGGATCAGAAACCAGCGATAAAAAACAACGCGTTTCATCTGAAGACAGAAAAAAGTACCTTGACCTGTAAGACCTGCGGTCATTGCTGGAAATACAGCGACATGATAAAGAGTTTGAATGAGACCGAATCAGAATCGATCCATTTCATCCCTGAGGTCGTGTTCGTGCATGCGCGATGTCCTGCCTGTGGCAGCCCGGATTTTGAAATAACGAAAGGACGAGGGGTCACGCTTACNTCTATCAAAGGAGTGCGATGAACCATGGAGCCACGGACCAGCGTCATCGAGAAGCGATTGAAGAACATCAAAAGGATCATCGCAGTCGCTAGCGGGAAAGGCGGTGTGGGAAAAAGCCTTGTTGCATCAAGCCTTGCCCTTCATCTCGCACACACGGGTCATAAAGTAGGGCTGCTAGACCTTGACTTATACGGACCTTCTTCCCATATCATCCTTGGCGTCAAAGACAAGTTCCCAAAAGAGGACAAAGGGATAATCCCTCCAGTGGTCCAAGGGATCTCTTTTATGTCTATCGTATATTTCACCGAGGAGAAACCATCTCCGTTCCGTGGCGTTGACATTACTAATATCATCCTTGAGCTGCTCGCGATCACCCAATGGGGGTCTCTGGACTATCTGATCATCGACATGCCCCCCGGTATCGGTGATGAAACCCTTGATGTTATCCGCTATATGAAAAAAAGCGAGTTTCTGGTGGTGACGACTCCTTCGAAGGTGGCGATGGGTGCGGTCAGCAAATTATTGACCATCCTAAAGGAGTTACACAAACCGGTTCTGGGTGTGATTGAGAACATGACGATGACGGACTCTCCATACATCAAGAAAGAAGTAAGCAGCCTGTCGATGCGGTACCTCGGGGGAATTCCGTTTGATGGAACACTGGAAGAAGCAATCGGTGATGCGGATCGTCTGATGGATACAAAGGCGATGAAGCATNTCACCTTGGTTATACAACAGTTAAACCTCTAGGACTTCGATGGTTTAAGTCTGGTTTTAGGGGAGAGCAGGTAGGTGCGTGCCTCTCCGACTGTGAACAGGCTTCCGGACACACAGATCAGATCTGATCTTTTCGCAAGACGCTTCGCATGATTGAGTGCCTCAGGGATTGAATTTTCAACAAACACCTTTTTGTGTACATCATTTTGTTCAATCATCTGCTTTAAAGCGAGGGGGTCAGCTGCCCGNAAGTTTGCTGATCTGGTCACGATGAGGACGTCAGCGAGCGGGAGAATCGTCGATAGCATGGTTGCGATATCTTTGTCTNTTAGTATCCCCAGAACAAGGATGAGTCGGTGGAAGGAGAAATCCTGCTGCAGTGTCGTCGCAAGCACCGCCATCCCGTCGGGGTTATGGGCACCGTCAAGCAAGATAAATGGTTTTTCTGAGACAATCTCCATGCGTCCGGGATGGGTCGCAGCAGCGATCCCATCGAGTATACCGCCATCTGCGATGAACACGCCGCTCATCTGCAGCTGTTCGACTGCTACGATCGCTACAGCGATGTTCTCACCTTGATGAATGCCGAGCAGCGAGGTTTTCACAGTATAATCCTTAAAGGCTCCTTGAATGACGAATTCCTGAATGTTTTCGTGAAAGGATGTTCGTTTCCACATGGTCCGCTCGATGCACACAATTGGTGCGTTTTTCTCCTGCGCAACCTTTTGAATAGTAGTTCGTGCGTCGTTTGAAGCTGCGGTCACTACGGGCACATGTTCCTTGATGATCCCTGCTTTTTCACCGGCGATGGAGACGAGATCTTTACCGAGGATATCGGTATGTTCCAGGGAAATATTAGTAATCACGGACACCAGCGGGATCACCACGTTTGTCGCATCGAACCTTCCGCCAAGTCCGACCTCGACGACCGCGTAATCGACCCTCTGGTCCTTGAAATAAAGAAAAGCAAGTGCAGTGACGATTTCAAAAAACGTCGGAGTGTTGTTGTTCTTTTTCATGTCTTCGACCAGGGGTCTGACCTGTGCAACAAGCATCGCGATGTCTTCATCGGATATCTCCTGGTTGTTGACGACGATCCGCTCTGAGAAATGCTCGACATGCGGGGAGAGATACAGCCCTACGCGGTATCCTGCTTTCTGAAGAATGGAGCTTACGTATTGACAGACCGAGCCTTTGCCGTTGGTCCCTGCGACATGAATTACCTGTAGTTTACAGTGAGGATTTCCAAGTCGTTCAAGAAGAAAGGATATCCGTTCAAGGCCAAAAATCCACCCGTACTTATCAAAACTGCAGAGCCATTCATAGGTAGATTCAGATGGTAGCGCGTCAATATCCTTCAGAATAGAGCACACCTGGGATTACCTCGTATTTGATTATCCATGATTCACCGGGGAGAATAACCACACTGCGGCCTTCGACGAGCAACCGTTTCTCCGCAAAAAGCTGTATGGTGCGAGGGAGGATCTGATGTTCGACTGCTAAAATGCGAGCAGCAAGCGCATCGTGGTCATCATCATGGAGCACCTTTACTGCGGCCTGCAGGATGATCGGACCATGGTCCATATCTGAATCCATGAAATGCGTAGTGCATCCGGATATCTTCACTCCGTATTGCAGGGCGTCGCGCTGACCGTTTATCCCCTTAAAGGACGGCAGGAGCGCAGGGTGAATGTTGATGAGCTTGTGATGCCATTTTTTCACAAACGACGGTGAAAGCAGCCGCATGTACCCAGCACCGACCACCAGCTCTACCTGATGAGTGCGTAGAATCGTATCGATTTCATCTTCATTGATGGTGCGGTCCTTTCTTTTCGGGTCGACGAAAAAAGCAGGGATGTGATGTGTTTTTGCTCGGCTGAGTGCCAACGCATCTTCCTTATCGCTGATCACCACGACAACCTGGGCTTCGATCATATCATTCTCAGAGGCATCAATGATGCTCTGCAGATCGGTCCCAGAGCCGGATGCAAGCACACCAACGGAAAGCTTCTTTGGCATATTTTTCATGGCTCTGTGATATCCTTCGTCATTTAAAAACTTCTTTGATTGTGCCCAGAGGAGCGTTTGTTTTAAACCCGGTCGGGGTGCAATGCGTCCTTGTGACGACAAATCCTTTGTTCCGCAGGTGTTCAAAGATATGCTCCATGGTCGGCGACGACTGTTTCAGCAGGGAGGACAGATCATTGGTGGTATAGAAGAATGGTGGAGCATCTGATTCGTCCTCCAAGGAAATAAGGAGTTTTCTGATCAAAGGTTTCGTGTTCAACTCCTTGGTTGGCACAAGTGAGAGTATCTCCTGCAGCGCGGGTCTGTTCTGCAGTTTTCCGAGCCATAAGGGGCCGACTGCGTTAGTGTTTTCTGGTGAGAGCGGAACATCTTTTGACAGAATACTGGAATACTGCCCCATCGACTGGTTCGCAGCGTTTTTTCCGTTATTAATCTGTACATAGAGACGAATATAATGGTCGGTCGTGTAACAGAGCAATGGTTCGATGCCGCGGTCGTGTTTCGCTGCTTCTCGGCAGAGACATCCGAGCAGGATGCGCAATCCTATCTCATGCATGCAGGGGCTATGTAGCGGCCAGGCGCTGTACCGACGAAAGCATACTTTAGGAAACACTCCGCAGAGCGCCGCGGTATCGGTCGCGGTACATGCAATGATCCCTTTGTTGTTGACGCTTCGGGCAGCTGCATCGAGGAAATACACGGGTGAGCCGAACGGATCAATGTCAATGGAGTTGTATCGTTTCTCTGAGAGAAGACCGTTGAGGTCTCGTTGGAACACGGTGATGTTTTCTAGCGAGTTTTTCTGGATGTTCTGCCAGATGAGGGAGACTGACTGCTCGTTCCAATCATTGACTGTTACGTCAAAATCCCCGGTCAGCTCATGGGCAAGCCGGATCCCTCTAGCCCCGGATGCTGCCAATCCATCAAGGATAGAAACATGTTTATTACTGCGGTTCACGAACCACTGGTTGACAAGGATGGAGATATCCCGGTTAAGCTCCATAGAAGGATTATAGAACGGTGTTTGTTCCCGATTACTTGGTCCTTTACTGGATGTCTTATTCTTATGAACCAACAGCTCCGTTGTTCCCTCCTTTACAAGATCGGTCGGTCCGTTGGTCATAATTAAAACAGGGGCGGGAGTTTCTCCGCCATGATTTTTTCAATCTTATACGGGAGCAGATTCCGGTTCACCGCGGTCACCTCAAGGATGCGGATATCGTCCCGCCTGCGGATATCCTGCAGCAGTGGTGTCCGTGATTTCTTATGCAACGTCACCATGATCGGTTTATCGGAATCGAGTGCCTCGATGACCATTTCGCAGAACTTCTCAGAAAGCATCTCCATTTTCCCTATCTCATCGATGACGATGATGTCCGTGTCTTCATCGTTGATTGCTTTTTCTATCGCACGGACCCCGACTCGCTCTAGTGCGCCGAGGTCAACGCCGTATTTCCCGACTTTGTCCTTGGAATCTAGGTCCAGACGGGCAAAGACTTCTTTTTCCTTGGTCTGCCAGTCCTCCACATACAAACCCACCCTTTTTTTCTTCTCAATGAGCGGGGTNGTGATCATCCCTTCAAGTTTATAGCCGCTTTTACTGATTTTTTCGATGATTTTGATGAGCGTCTGTGTTTTTCCGACGCTTGGCATGCCTGTGATGCCGATTTTTGGTATATCGTCCATAATAACAGTATGTAATGCGATTTTTGTTTAGAAATGTTTGTGTGCTATACAAACATTGTTTTTCGCCATCTACAACACTTCTATTCATATCTTTTCATCTTAAAAAAAACTATTTCCCATCCCAAATCCAGCTGGATTCCTAAGTGGAAAGAATATAACTAAACAAAGACGGGATAAGAAAGTCACTGAATAGCTGTTTTCTCCTTTCTGATAACGACTGTACAGAAGGATGGTACCGGTTGTAAAACACGGTTTTTATAGCAATTCAGACAACCAGGAGGTACTAAAAATGTGGTGAGACGCAATGAATATAGGGAACTTTCAGATAAGTAAAAAGAGTGCACCGTTTAGCAGGGTAAAAGGAATGCTTTTATTTTCGATTATTCTACTGATGATTACACCCAGCATTCCTGTATATGCTGAAGGGATTGCAGACCATGAACATCCAGAGATGTCCTGGAAAGATTACCCCTACCAGCCTCCAGGGACCGATATCGTCTTTCCCAAGGATGAAGGATCGCATGACAAAGAATATGCGATTGAATGGTGGTACGCAAACTTTCACCTCACCGGTCAATCAGGAAACGAATATGGGGCTTTCGTTGCTTTCTACCAAATTCAATCAACAGTCGCAGAAAAACAGGAAGTCAGAATCTTTTCAATATCTGATGTCGAATCTGAAAAAACCTATACTAATGCACAAATAGGGACACTCGTCGCAAGTAACGATCATCTTGATTTGAGTTTCGAATATTTCACAAGTAGCTCTGAAAATATCAATCAGAAGGTTTCTGCAACAGACAACACGAAATTAATTTCTGCTAATCAAGGAACAGCTATGAAAACCCAATATACAGAAACATCCATGAAACCAATAAATAAAAATATTATCATGGATACAACGCGAACAGTTTCCATTCAAAAGACAAATACCATTGTGACTATTAACGGTGATGATAAGGAGAGTGCTAATGAATTACAATATGATCATTGGTACACCAAATCCGATGATCAGGGTCTTCTCCCATTCCAATACAGTTTAATTGTTAATGGTAATTCTCAACAAGATCAACAACCAATGAAACTG
>JGI20214J51650_10000147_pt1 | contig 42849 bp, 36 predicted proteins | sample WetSurMetagenome_FD_51650 | JGI IMG/M metagenome (IMG submission 51650)
ACTGAATACAGTACCAAACCCGCGGGGAAGAAGAAAAATACCACGCTGAACACGATAGGCATGATTTGCATGAGCTTCGCCTGCATTGGATCAGGTGGCAATGGGTTCAGTTTGCTCTGAATCAACATGCTGATGCCCATGATCAGCGGCAAAACATAATACGGATCGGTTGCCGACAAGTCGGTGATCCAGCCAAAGAATGGCGCGTGACGAAGCTCAACGCTGGACAAAATGGCCCAATAAAGTGCAATGAACACCGGTATCTGGATCACCATAGGCAGACATCCGCCCAGCGGATTTATCTTTTCCGTTTTGTAGAGATCCATCATCGCGTGATTCAATTTATCCCGATCATCGCTATATTGTTGCTTGATCTTCTCCAGTTTTGGCGCCACGAGACGCATTTTGGCCATGGATCGATAACTTGCAGCCGACAGCGGGAAGAAAGCCAATTTGATCAATACCGTAAGCAGGATGATGGAAATACCCCAGTTATGTACCCAATCATTAATGTGAGACATCAGCCAGAACAGCGGGGTTGAAAAGATCGTTAACCAGCCATAATCCACGGTCAATCCGAGGCCAGGCGCAATCTCATCGAGCTTGGTCTGGGCAGGCCCTGCGTAAAGCGTTGCGGATATCCGCCCCGTCTGGCCCGGCTCTATGTTGGCAACAGGAAGGATTACCCCTGCGGAGTATTCATTGCCGTCCAGTTTTTTGGTGTAGAACTCACGGGGCCCTTTTTCTGCGGGCAACCATGCGGACACAAAATAGTGCTGCAACATCCCGATCCAACCATTGTCAGGGTTGACCGGCAACTTGACCTTGTTCTTCTCAATATCGGAAAACTCGATCTTTTTGAATTTATCCTGTTCGGTATAAACCGCCGGCCCCGTAAAGGTTGGCACGAACTTTGAAGATCCTGAAATCGCGACCGAATCGCGTACCAATTGAAAATATGCCGACGGAGTTAAAACAGTCGCACCATGATTTGAAATTTCATACGAAACATTAACAAGATAACTACCACGATGGAATGTATAGATCTTGGTAACACTCGCCTCACCCGTATTCTGCGCTGTCAGTCGCACTTCCAGGCTATCTTTGCCTTCGGCTAGCTGAAATTCTTCGCCTACGGTTGAAAACTCGGCGTTATGGGTCGGCAATCCCTTGCCAAGTAACCCGGATTGAGCGACATAAAAATGTTCGCCTTTTTGCTGCAACAGTGTCAGGGGTTTGCTTTGGTCGTTCGAGTCTTTATGTTTTAACAGATCCAAGCGCTCAATGTTTCCGCCGGCCGTGTTGATTTGCACCATGAATATATCAGTTGTTACGACGATATTTTTGCCGGTTGCGGCTTTTTGCGCTTCAACGGAAGTGGATACAACTGCATGCTCCGCAGGTTTAACCAATTCCGCCGGTACGGACGGATCTTTTGAAGCTACTGCCTCGGTTAAGGGAGCCACAGCTTGGTTTTGGCGTGTCCACGCGCCCCAAAGCAGAACCAGAGAAAAAGAAAAGATCAGGAATAAGAACAACCGCCGCATGTCCATCAAGGTTTCACCTGTATTTCAGTTATGGGACTGGATCGTATCCGCCCGGGTTCCAAGGATTACAACGAATTAACCGCTTAATTGTCAGCCAAATACCTTTGAGAGCTCCATATTTTGAGATCGCTTCCAGGGAATACTGCGAACAAGAGGGGCTAAAACGGCACGACTGGGGAAGCACAGGACTGATCAATAGTTGGTAAGTCCGAACAATAAATAACAAGATTGATTTCATTTAACGGCCAGTACGGATTCTAGCATTTCACCCAAAGCGATTTTGGCTTTCGAGATATCTTTTATCTCAAGTGGCTTGCGTAACCGAATTACGATGTCGCGTGCGACCCCATGCCTGGCGCAATGACGAAAACACTCACGAATCAATCGCTTGGCAATGTTTCGCTGTGTTGAAGCGGGTATAATTCGCTTGCTGACGGACATACCAAGCCGAGCATGTCCAGTTAAATTCATTTCGCTATGGATGGCAAACCATGTGTTGGTTTTTGCCTTTTGATGCAGTATTCGAGAGAAACCTTCCCGACGCGATAGCCTGTAGCGCCGGGGTAAAGTCAGTACTACTTTGGATTCACACGCCAAGGCGTACACGGCCACGTGCACGACGTGCCGCTATAACAGCGCGCCCGCCCTTGGTTTTCATGCGAACTAGAAAGCCGTGAGTACGTTTTCTTTTGGTAACCGACGGTTGATATGTACGTTTCATGATTAACTCCTGACTGTTTTACTGTTGAAAAGCGCGCGATTACAATCGTTAGCGTGATTCCTGTCAAGTCTTTTTATGCTGTGGATAACTTTTTCCATAGCTTGTAGAATGCGACGCAATAATTGCGATACATTTTGCTACCTATGTCTGTCCAAAGTTTGTCTGGAAGCTGCCTTAGTTTTTTCAAGGAGCAGCTACCATTACAACAATATAACTCATGGATCAAACCGTTGATTTTCGAGATCGATGGGGACAAACTCGTTCTTACAGCACCCAACAGTTTTACTTTAAGAATTGTACAAGAGCGCTTTTTGTCCGAGATAACAAAACGTGCTCTTCCTTACTTCTCGGCACCACCTCAAATCGAATTGCGTATTGAAAAACGCGGCATCAAACCGGTTATCCAAGCTATTGCAGAACCTGTTTCAAACAGATCAGTGGTGCCAACACCAAAAGTAGCCACTAAAAATCTGAATAAACTGAACCCGGCTCTGGTTTTTGATACTTTTGTAACTGGTAAAGCAAACCAATTAGCACATGCTGCAGCCATACAAGTCTCAGAAACTCCGGGTGTAGCTTACAACCCTTTATTTATTTATGGAGGGGTTGGGTTGGGTAAAACACACCTTTTACAGTCAATTGGCAATCTAGTCAGCAAACAAAATCCCCAAGCCAGAATTTGCTACATCCATGCTACAAATTATATTTCCGGAGTGGTTCGAGCATTTCAGACTAAGAATTTTGATGAATTCAAGCATTTCTACAATTCGCTGGACTTGCTTCTGATTGATGACATTCAGTTCATTGCAGACAAACCAGGTACTCAGCAAGAGTTCTTCTATACATTAAATTCTCTTATTGATACAAATAAACAAGTAGTTATAACATGCGATACATTTCCAAAAGAAATTTCTGGTATCGAACCACGCCTTACTTCCCGTTTTACCTGTGGACTCACTGTTGCCATAGAACCACCTGGTTTGGAAATGAGAGTTGCCATTCTGCTGCAAAAATCAGCATCGAGTAGTTTTCCCATCAGTGAAGATGTTGCATTTTTCATAGCAAAACACGTGCGCTCAAACATTCGCGAACTGGAAGGAGCTCTGAATCGTATCGAGGCCTACGCCAAGTTTCATAAACGTCCAATATCCATAGACTTGGCAAAAGAAGCTCTCAAAGACTTGCTGGCTGCTCAAAATAAGCAAGTCTCAATAGAAAATATTCAAAAAACAGTTGCCGATTTTTACCGTATAAAGATTGTTGAATTACTATCCAAGAAACGTTCAAGAATCATTGCCAGGCCGCGTCAAATCGCTATGACACTTGCACGGGAGCTTACTCAATTGAGTCTACCCGAAATTGGAAACGCATTTGGAGGAAGAGATCATTCCACCGTATTACATGCTTGCAAGACCATAGAGTCTTTACGTAACACCGATTCTGCATTGAATGCTGATTTCAATTTATTGAATCAAACCTTGCGCGGATAGTCATCTATACCCTGTGTATAGTTTGTCTATGAACCTGCAAAAACGTAATATTGAAATAGTTATGCACAAACAATACATACAGATAAATAATTTTATGAACAAGCAATTAATTAATTAAGTTTTTGTAATATAAGATAAATAATAGTTATCCATAAATCCAGTGCCTATTATTGTTATTGTTGTGTTTTTAAAGGATACATATGTTCATTAAACAGATAGATCGGAATGAGTTGCTTAAACCTTTGCAAGCAGTTGTAGGCATTGTAGAACGCAAGCAACCCCTACCTATCCTTTCAAATGTACTGATCAAAAAGAATAAAGACGGACTAAAATTCGTTACAACCGATCTTGAAATACAGATAGAAGCACAACTTAAAGCCGCGCTTGATGAAACGGAAAGTGCGATTACTATTTCCGCCAAGAAACTCCAAGAAATTCTGCGTGCCATTCCCGATAACAGCACGGTATCCTTGGATGACCAAGACAACCGCCTGTTAGTCAAAGCGAATAAAAGCCGCTTCAGCCTTCAAACTCTGCCAGCTCAAGATTTTCCTATATTGGCTGAACAATTAGTGGGCGCAGCCAAAGTGCAAATCGAACAAGGTGTTTTACGCCGATTACTGAGTTCTGTGCAATACGCCATGGCTCAACAAGATATTCGCTATTACCTGAACGGAGTACTGCTAGTCATCGAGGGCACTTCCATCAAACTCATCGCAACAGATGGTCATCGCTTGGCCTTTATCAGCGAAGAACTTAAAGAAAGCTATAAAAAGCAGGAAGTGATCCTTTCCCGCAAAACTGTCAATGAATTATTGAAGCTGTTGCAAGACACAGAAGATAAAGTTCAACTGGAACTGGCAGAGAAACAAGTTCGAATATCATTCGCAGATGTCGTACTTACTTCCAAAGTAATTGATGGCAAGTTTCCCGATTACAACCGGGTCATTCCAACACATTCCAATCACCTGAAACTGGATCGTCTGACCATACTGCAGGCATTACAGCGTGCCGCTATCTTGTCCAATGAAAAGTTTCGTGGGGTGCGTCTGTTATTGACAGAAAAGAATCTGCGCATCATCAGCAGTAATAGTGAGCAGGAAGAAGCCCAGGAAGATATCGAAAATGAATATCAGGGAGCCCCTTTGGATATTGGCTTCAATGTAAATTACCTGCTGGATGGTATAAATAACATCAGTACGCAAAACCTCATTCTTTCGTTTGGAGATCAGAATAGTAGTCTATTGATTACTATCCCGGATAAAGATGACTATAAGTATGTAGTCATGCCAATGCGTATCTAATTTGTTCCACGTGAAACAGTAATGAAAGTAAAACAGACTCATGAGTGATAACTACGACGAATCAAGTATCCAGCAACTTGAAGGTCTGGAAGCGGTGCGTAAGCGTCCTGGAATGTACATCGGTGATACATCTGATGGTACCGGTCTACACCATATGGTATTTGAGGTTGTTGATAATGCAATTGATGAATCTCTGGCTGGGCACTGTGATGACATTAAGGTAATCATCCATGGAGATAATTCAATATCTGTTGCAGATAATGGGCGCGGCATACCCATCGGTATTAAATTCGATGATAAACATGAACCCAAGCGTTCTGCTGCAGAGATCGTCCTGACAGTGTTGCATGCTGGTGGAAAATTCAACCAGAATAGCTATAAAGTGTCCGGTGGTTTGCATGGTGTAGGTGTGAGTTGCGTTAATGGTTTGTCTGAGTGGCTTAAGCTGACAACCTACCGTGATGGAAAAAAGTTCGGCCTTGAGTTTGTCCGCGGTGCGGTAAAAGATCGCTTAGTTGAAATTCAAAAAGGTATTGAAGTTTCACCTGTCCGTGAATTGGGGGAAAGCCAGAAACGTGGCACAGAAGTACATTTCCTGGCTGATAAGGAAATCTTTGGTAACGTTGAATTTCATTACGAAATACTGGCAAAGCGCTTGCGCGAACTTTCCTTTCTGAATAATGGCGTCAAGATCGAACTGGTTGATCAACGTACCGGCAAGAGCGAAAACTTCGCCTACTCCGGTGGAGTGCGCGGTTTCGTCGAGTACATGAATAAGAGCAAAACAGTTCTACATCCAAAGTGCTTCCAGGCTAGCGGAGAAAAGGACAACATCACCGTTGATGTCGCCATGCAGTGGAATGACAGCTATTCAGAAGTTGTACAGTGTTTTACCAATAACATTCCGCAACGGGATGGTGGTACACACATGACCGGCTTGCGGATGGCGATGACCCGTGTCATCAATAAATATATCGAAGATAACGAACTGGCCAAGAAAGCCAAGGTAGATACGACCGGCGACGACATGCGCGAAGGCCTCACCTGCGTACTATCGGTCAAGGTTCCAGACCCAAAATTCTCTTCGCAAACAAAAGATAAACTGGTTTCCAGCGAAGTTCAGCCTGCTGTACAAGAGGTTGTGGCTCAGAAACTCACTGATTTTTTGCTGGAGAACCCGATTGATGCCAAGATAATCTGTAATAAGATCATTGATGCAGCCCGAGCTCGCGATGCCGCGCGCAAGGCACGCGAATTGACGCGTCGTAAGGGTATCTTGGACGGTATCGGCCTGCCTGGTAAGCTGGCTGACTGTCAGGAAAAAGACCCGGCGCTATCCGAACTGTACTTGGTAGAGGGTGACTCCGCTGGTGGCTCTGCGAAACAAGGCCGTGATCGAAAATTCCAAGCGATCCTTCCTCTCAAAGGCAAGATCCTTAATGTTGAGCGTGCTCGTTTCGAGAAACTTATCTCCTCACAAGAAATTGCCACACTGATTACCGTGCTAGGCACGGGTATCGGCAAAGAAGAATACAATGCCGACAAGCTGCGCTATCACCGCATCATCATCATGACCGATGCGGACGTAGACGGTGCACACATCCGCACTCTGCTACTTACATTCTTCTATCGCCAGATGCCGGAACTGGTCGAGCGAGGTCATATATATATTGCCCAGCCGCCGCTCTACAAGATTAAACAAGGCCGCGATGAACGTTATCTCAAAGACGAACACGAACTGAAAACTTACATGCTTGGTTCAGCACTGACTAACGCTGCGTTCTATCCTGCACTGGATGCAATGCCTATCCAGGGTGAAGCACTGGGCGAGATTGCCAAGCAATATTTTCTGGCCGAAGCGGTGATCGACCGCCTCTCGCACTTCATCGCACCGGAAGCCAGTCATGCTCTGCTCGTGTTGCCGGCCCTTTCGCTGGATGACGAAGTATTAGCGAAGGAGAGTGCTAAGTTGCTGGAAGCAGCCTGTGGTGGAGTCATCAGGGCTGAAGTCGAAACGGACATTAATGGTGAATTGCGCCTTCGTCTGGAAAAGATATTCCATGGCAACTATTCGTTGAGCTACTTGGACAAGGAGTTTCTGCACAGCGGCGACTACGTGCAGATCCGCCAGACCGCCGATGCTTTGGACGGCCTGATCTCACCGACCGCCTACGCCATGCGTGGCGAACAAAAGCGCGGCGTAACCAGCTTTAAACAAGCAATCGAATGGTTGCTGGAAGATGCAAAACGCGGCGTCAGTATCCAGCGTTACAAAGGTCTGGGCGAGATGAACCCGTCGCAACTGTGGGAAACCACCATGGACGTGAAGAACCGCATACTGCTCAAAGTTCGTATCGAGGATGCTGTGGGCGCAGATGAGATATTTACGACACTGATGGGGGATGTCGTTGAGCCACGCAGAGCGTTTATTGAGAAGAACGCGCTGGGTGTGAAGAATCTGGATGTGTAATTTGAGGTAATTTGTAGATCGCCATTGGATGAGGCTTGTAAGACAGGTACCCTGAAAATAATTAAGCCAGCATCAATCGAAATCGATGCTGGCTAATGAACTGAATCTCCCTAAGCAGTTTTCTTGGTGGTCTTTTTGGCGGTTGGTTTCTTCGTAGCAGGTTTGGCAGCGACTTTCTTTGTTGCCGTCTTTGCCTTGGTCGTAGCAGTCTTAGTAGTTTTCTTTGCGGCCGGTTTATCAACAGCGGTCTTGGCCGTAGTCTTTTTAACAGTCGTCTTGGGATTGGTTGCTGCTTTCACTTTGGTAGTCTTCGTCTTGGCAGCCGGTTTCCGTGCCGTCTTGGTCTTCCCTGTTGGACCCTTCGCCGCTTTGGCGGCGATCAGATCCAGTGCTTCTGCCAGCGTCACCGCTTCCGGAGTCATATCCTTGGGCAGGGTCGCATTCACTTTGCCGTGACGGGCGTAGGCACCGTAGCGGCCACTGCAGATCTCTACCGGGGCCTTGTCGTCCGGATGCTCGCCCAGCGTGCGCAGGACGGTGTTGCCGCCGGTCTTGGCTTGCGCCAGCAGTTCCAAGGAGCGTTCCAAACCGATGTCGAATATGCTGTCTGTGCGCGGAATGGATTTGAATTTTCCGTCGTGGCCGATGTAGGGGCCGAAGCGTCCGATGTTGACGATGACCTTTTTGCCAGTCTCTGGGTGTGTGCCTACTTCGCGCGGAAGCGACAGAAGCTTTAATGCAGAGGCAAGGTCAGCCTGCTCCAGTGGTATTTCTTTCTGCCAGGAAACACGCTTGGGTTTAGTCTTTGCGCCCTCTTCCATTTCACCGAGTTGCACGTAGTGGCCGTAGGGTCCGCGTAGCAACAACACGGGTTGATTGGTTTCCGGATGCACGCCGAGCTCTTTGCGTGCTTCGCCCGGATCATCTTCACCGGCCATACTGCGCGTGTAGTCGCATTCGGGATAGCCGGTGCAGCCGATGAAGCTGCCACGCTTTCCAAGTCGCTTGGATAATGGTTTGCCGCATTTTGGGCACGCTTCTTCCAGGATCTCGGTACCGGGGCGATCGACGTCCTTCTTGTCGACGATAAGCTTATTGAAACCCTTCCAGAATTCATCGAGAACAGGTATCCAGTCGCGCTTTCCTTCGGATATTTCATCCAGTTCATCTTCCAGATGCGCAGTGAACCCGTAGTCCACATAGCGTGTGAAATGTTCGTTTAGGAATTTGATGACAACCCGACCAACGTCGGTCGGCATGAAGCGCTTCTTGTCGAGTGTGGCGTACTCTCTTGCTTGTAGCGTTGAGATGATGGTTGCGTAAGTGGATGGACGGCCGATGCCATACTCCTCCAGCGATTTCACCAGACTGGCTTCAGAAAACCGGGGTGGCGGTTGGGTGAAGTGTTGCTCACCATAAAGCTTGTCCACGGGCAGTACATCGCCTTCAACAAGGGGCGGCAACTTTGCGCTGTCCTCTTCCTCCGCATCGTCCACGTCTTCCATGTAGACGCCGATGAAACCGGGAAATACGAGCGTCTGGCCGGAAGCGCGGAACAAGGTGTCGTCGCTACTCAAACGGATGTCGACACTGACAGTATCGAATCGGGCCGGAGCCATCTGGCACGCGAGTGTGCGCTTCCATATCATCTCGTAAAGACGCATTTGGTCGATGTTCAAATGGTCCCGCAAGCTATCAGGTGAGCGAAGAATCGAGGTAGGCCGGATCGCTTCATGCGCTTCTTGCGCATTCTTGGCTTTGCTCTTGTAAGCCGGCTGCTTGCTAGGCAGATATTCAGATGAGAAATTGTCGCGGATATAGCCGCGAATTTCCGCCACGGCCTCGTTCGCCAGATTCACCGAGTCGGTACGCATATAGGAGATCAAACCGATGGTCTGTCCGCCGATATCCACGCCTTCGTACAACGACTGTGCAGTGCGCATGGTACGATCCGAGGTCATTCCCAGTTTGCGTACGGCTTCCTGTTGCAAGGTGGAAGTTGTAAATGGGGCAGCAGGACTGCGCTGCTTTGCTTTCTTTTCAACTCGAACCACTTTCGGCAGCAATTTAGCATCGACCAGCTTGGCGTGGATAGCGTCGTATTCGGCCTGACTGCCGATGCTGAGCTGCTCGAGCTTCTTGCCTTGATACTGGAACAGCTTCGCAGTAAACGGAATGCCGTTCTTTTGGCTATCAAGATGCACCGACCAGTATTCCTGGCTCTTGAACTTTTCGATCTCCAGCTCGCGCTCCACGATCAAGCGCAGCGCCGGACTTTGAACGCGTCCAGCCGACAATCCGGGACGGATCTTGCGCCACAGAAGTGGCGAAAGATTGAAGCCGACCAGATAATCCAGCGCACGACGCGCCTGTTGCGCATTGACCAACGGAATCGAAATTTCACGCGGATGCGCGACGGCCTCCTTCACTGCTGACTCGGTGATTTCGTAGAAAACCACACGCTGCATGGATTTACCCTTGAGTGCGCGCTTGCCTTTAAGCAGTTCAGAGATATGCCAGGCAATCGCCTCCCCTTCCCTGTCCGGGTCGGGTGCCAGGTAGATATGATCTGCTTCCGCGGCCGCTTTGGCGATTGCATCGACATGTTTGCTGTTGCGCGCGATCGTCTCGTATTGCATGGCGAAGTTGTTGTCCGGATCGACCGCGCCAGTTTTGGGAATCAGGTCGCGCACGTGTCCGTATGAAGCAAGGACTTCAAAGTCCTTGCCCAGATATTTTTTAAGGGTCTTGGCCTTGGCCGGAGATTCGACGATAAGAAGATTGGATGCCATTAGCGTTTTCAGTGAGCCTGTGCTGCGTCAGCAGGAGTGAGCAGATCTTCAATGATCATGGGGTCGAGATCCTCGTGCTGGCTCCACAACACCATCAGCACGATGAGTTTGATTTTGTCCAAAGACAAGTTCTTGCGACCNAGGGCAAGTACGCGGTCAATGATCATCTCGCGTTCGATCGGTGTGATGACCTTGTTGTGTTCCCAGAACGAAAGGAAGCGCAAGCCTTCAGTGCTGATGCGCTCCTCCTCGAAATCAGTATATATGCGGATACCGCTGTGGTTGATGTTTTCGGGATATGCTACCCCGTCAAGTTGCTTCAACCCGGACAGCCAAGATAGTGCCTGATTGATGTCATCTTCTTCAAAGCCAGCAGCAGTAAGCTTTACAGAGAGTTTGTCATGGTCGGGATAGCTACCAATATCGAAGTAACTTTCAAACAAAAAAAGCAAAATATCGAACATGAATGAGTGTTTTTATGTGATGCGTTGATATAAGCCGCCGGGCAAAGTTGCAATATGCCCGTCGAGTTCCAGTTGCAACAGGATGGCGGATAGCTCGCCTATCGTCAAGCCACTACGAGTAGCAAGGCTCTCGGCATCAAGCGGATCGAAGCCCAAATGTGCGAAAAGCGGGTGCTCAGTAGCCAAATTCTGATTGGCGGCAGAGTTGTTGTAACCTATCTCTTCCAAAATGTCCTGGGCGTTCTCAACCAATTTTGCCCCCTGCTTGATCAGTGCGTGGCAACCCTTGGATTGCGGCGAATGAATGGAACCAGGGATGGCAAAAACCTCACGTCCCTGCTCCAGTGCCATGCGCGCAGTGATAAGCGAGCCGCTTTGAACCGATGCCTCAACGACCAAACAGCCAAGACTCAATCCACTGATGATGCGATTTCGGCGAGGGAAGTTTGCCGCCAGAGGCGGCGTGCCAAGCGGAAATTCGGAAATGATGGCTCCGTTTTGTGCCAGACGGTGTGCCAGATCCCGGTTGGCGGCGGGATACACTTTGTCCAAACCGGTGCCAACCACGGCAATACTCGAACCGGCTCCCCGTAGTCCCCCAATATGTGCTGCTGTGTCGATGCCATGTGCCATGCCGCTGACGATACACAATCCTGCATCCGAAACTGATTGGGAGAATGCCTCAGCATTGCGTAAGCCTTGCACAGAAGCGTTGCGACTACCGACTATGGCTAGCGAACGCATATACAATAAGTCACGCCTACCTTTGACATACAACAGCAAAGGCGGATCGGCAATATTCAGCAACGAACGAGGATAATCGGTATCGGCAACAGTAAGTACGGCGTTGAGCGGATCACATAGCCATGCTGAGACTTTCTCAAGTGCAGATGCATCAATCCCCTGCAAAATGGATTGGGCTACAACGGGTTTTACATGCTGTGATAAATAAGGAACCGAGGAATTCAGAACAGCATCGGGAGAGCCAAAGGCTTGCAACAAACGACGCAAGCCTTCGTTACCCAAGCCGGGTATATGACTCAGGGTAATCCACGACGCGAGTGAAGCGTCTAGTGCCATCACTTAATCGGGAGTGCTTGCGCGATCCGAAATTTGCACTGGCAGTCGTGTCTGCATTACAAGCGCATAGGAAACCTTGTCAAACACGCGGAAGACGAACAACAATCCGTAACGCATATCCGGCAACGTAGTGTCAGCAGAAAAGGTACTATCGCTTGGCACTACATCACCTTTCTGAAACAACGCCAGCACATGTCCATTTTCCAAGCCATCGCGACGACCTTTATTTAAAGTGACGACGGCATTCTGACCGGCTTGCTGCAGGCCTCCGTAAATGGAAATGATTTTCGCATTGATTTGTTTCTCGGGCGCGCGCGGTTGATAATTGCTGGCAAATCCCGTCGTGGCTTGCGCGAAGCGATCACCGGGCGCAATTTCCAGAATGGATCTGCTAATTTTCAATGTAGACAACGTGTCGAATTTCTCGACGACTGCGTCGCCCAGATATACCACTTCATGACCCAGAACCTCACCGGTATCCGGATCCCTGAAAGTTTGGCTGGGGCGGTAGACCTGCCAGCGCTCACCCTTGTTGCCAGGCATATCTTTAGCATAAGCAATGTCGCCTGTAGCAATCAGCTTTCGATGTTCATAAGTTCCTATCAGCACGGGCGCGCTATCCAGTTCATTCTCATCAATTACCAATGGACGGCTAAGGAACGGACCGATGTCTTTCAGTGAAATGAGAGGGATGGCTTCGCCTTTGCCGGTGATTTGGCGCGCGCGCGGATAGAGTTTCACTGTGTCGGATGTAGATTGTCCATTCTCGGTTACAGATGGAATTTCAGACGTTGAACCAGATTCTGCAGATCCTGGAGCAGATTCCCCAACTTTTAAAGTATGCGTACTGGGATCAAGATAGACCACATTTCCGGGATATATCCAGTGTGGATCTTTGATGGTATCTTTGTTGTAACCCCATATTTGTGGCCATTTCCAGGGATCCTTGAAGAATTTTGCGGAGATATCCCATAGTGTGTCGCCTTTTACCACGATATAGCGATCCGGAGCGTTTTCCTGCAATTTAAGCTCATCAGCATAAAGGGTGATGGGCAACAGGAGACAAATCAGCGATATAATCTTGCGCATGGAAAAACCCCAGCAAAGTAAAGGAAAGCGGTGTGATGTTTGCACGGCGGTTTAAATTCTGCATCTAGTCTCTTCAGTTGGCAAGCATTTATGGCAATTCTTCCTATCCTGCAATACCCCGACGAGCGGCTACATAAAGTCGCCAAGAAGGTCGAACAGATCAACGATACCATCCGCAAACTGGTGCGGGATATGGCGGAGACCATGTATTCAGCTCCCGGAATAGGGCTCGCTGCAACGCAAGTGGACCAACATATACGATTGATCGTGATCGATGTGTCCGAACTGCATGATGACCTGAAAGTGCTCATTAATCCGGAGCTGGTGGATAGTCTGGGTGAAAAAGAAAACGAAGAGGGGTGTTTATCCGTTCCCGGAATATACGAAAATGTCACCCGGGCTGAGCGAGTCACCGTCCGTGCACTGGACGAGCACGGCAAGACATTCACGCTGGAGGCTGAAGGTCTGCTGGCAGTGTGCATCCAGCACGAGATGGATCATCTTCAGGGGCGAGTGTTTGTCGAACATCTTTCACATCTTAAACAAACACGTATTCGCGCCAAGTTGAAAAAGCAACGGCGCGAGACGTTCTAAGACCGAATCCGTGGATATCATATTCGCTGGAACACCGCAGTTCGCGGCCACTGCATTGGCTGCCCTGATCAAACAACACAACATCGTTGCCGTATTTACCCAGCCTGATCGGCCATCGGGCCGCGGCATGCTCCTGAATGCAAGCCCGGTAAAACAACTCGCATTGCAGCATGGATTGCAGGTCCTGCAACCCCCCACTCTGAAAAATGAGGATGTCCAACAGACCATCACCCGATTCAATGCAGATGTGATGGTAGTTGCGGCATATGGACTGATTTTGCCGAAAACGGTATTGCAGTTGCCACGACACGGTTGCCTGAACATTCATGCTTCACTGTTGCCTCGATGGCGTGGTGCAGCACCGATACAACGAGCCATCCTCGCGGGAGACACCGAAACCGGTGTCACGATCATGCAAATGGATGAAGGCCTGGATACAGGCGATATGCTGCTAAAGAGGGTTTGTACGATCGAGGCAAATGACACATCGATGAGCTTGCACGACAAACTCGCCGAACTGGGAGCGCAGGCCATTATCGAAGCACTGCAGGATATGGAACACGGCAACCTGCATCCGGAACATCAAAATTCGCAGCAGGCAACCTATGCGTCCAAGCTGACCAAGGCAGAAGCACAACTGGACTGGACAAAGGACGCCAAGCAACTGGAACTGGCCGTACGCGGATATTTTCCGTTTCCAACCGCGTATGCGCAATTTGGAGAAACAACGATCAAGATATTGCAGGCGAGCCTGGGTACAGGCAAAGAAGCTGCGGCCGGTAATGTCATCGCCATAGATAAAGAGCGTATCCATGTCGCATGCGGCAAAGGAGTACTCAGGCTGGAGATACTGCAAAAACCAGGAGGAAAAGCCCTGCCGGTCGCACAATTCGTTCAAAGCTTTCCTGTGAAGGTTGGCGATCGTTTCAGTACGAACTGACTATGCAACTTATCCAACTGGAAGCAGGAAAGATAGTAAACAAAGTCGTGCACGGCGGGCGCAATCTCACCCAGGTCTTGATTGAAACGCTACGCAAACAATTCGACACCGCACAGGAGCGCGGAGCGCTGCAAGATCTGTGCTATGGCACTCTGCGTTATTACTCGCGCCTGGCTTTCATATTGGATAGCCTGCTGGAACGACCCGTGCAGGATGCGGCGTTACGCAACTTGCTGCTAGTGGCAATCTATCAGCTGCAATACACCAAGGCAGGTGCGCATGTGGTCGTCGATCAGGCCGTAAAAGCAGCTAAGAGCAGCAATCCTGCAGCCAGCGGTTTGGTCAATGCAGTACTACGAAACTTTTTGCGCAGGCAGCCGGCATTGCTGGCAGCTGCCGATCAAAGAGAAGGAAGCCGCTACGCATACCAGGAATGGTGGATCGAAGCCGTCAAAACGCAGTATGGAAATAATGCCCATGAAATTCTGGAAGCGGGGAATCGACATCCGCCGATGACCCTTCGGGTAAATACACGGCATGCAAGCGTAACTGAATACCGGGAAATCCTGGCGGCGCAGGACATTGCATCGCAGATCGTCGAACCTTGCGCGCTGAAATTGGAAAGACCGGTGCCGGTGGAGCGATTGCCAAAATTCAACGAAGGTTGGGTATCGGTGCAAGATGCCGGCGCGCAATATGCAGCAAAATTGCTGGATGTAAAAAATGGCATGCATGTGCTGGATGCCTGTGCAGCGCCGGGTGGCAAGACTACGCATTTGCTTGAGCTGGCAGAGATTGATCTGGTTGCTGTAGACAAGGAAGAACAGCGACTGCAGCGAGTGCGCGAAAATCTGCAACGATTGCACTTGAAAGCGCGGATAGTCTGCGGAGATGCGGAAAAGCCTGAAGAGTGGTGGGATGGAAAGCTATTCCAGCGTATTCTTGCAGATGTGCCCTGCTCCGCCTCGGGGGTTGTTCGTCGTCATCCGGACATCAAGTGGTTGCGCAGGCCGGATGACATCGAAAACTTTGCGGTACAGCAGAAAATGATACTGGAATCATTGTGGCCGCTGCTGGAGAGAGATGGTAAATTGTTGTATGCGACCTGCACTATCTTTGCGCGTGAGAACCAGCAGGTGATTGCAGCGTTTTTGTCGCAGCACGACGATGCGGTACGATTAGGACTGTCTGTACCGGGTATGTCTGACGGTCAGTTGCTTCCAAACGAAGACCACGACGGGTTCTTTTATGCGCTGCTGCAGAAACAAGCTTGATTGGTTGTGTCGGTCGGTCTGGGTGATCGGCTTGAGCTTGTGCACTACTGTCGCCGTCGCGGAAGGTATCAGCATAAGCAAAGCCGAGGCGCGGCTGACAGATGAAGGCTATCGGCTTGCCGTCGATTTCGACATACAACTATCACCGATGATCGAGATGGCGCTGAAACATGGTGTGACGCTGTATTTTGTCAGCGAATTGACCATCAATCGATCACGATGGTATTGGCTGGATACCGATGTTGCGCGAGACGAGCAGGTTGCCAAGCTCTCATTCAACGCACTCACGCAGCAATACCGGATCACACACGGTTCATTGTTCCAGAGCTTCAATGACTTGAAAGATGCTCTACAGGTACTTGGACATCAAACAGCACCTCCCGTCTCCATTGAATTGCTGGATAAAAAAGGCGGGGGATACTTCTCACGGCTGCTGAAAAAGGGAAGTGAATGTTGTTCAGCCTTCGTGCAGATGAAATTGGATGTGACACAGTTACCCAAGCCGTTGCAGGTGAACGCGCTGACTAACGAGGACTGGAAACTGGAGTCCGAGCCCTATCGTTGGCAAATCAAGCCGGTTGAAGCCGAGGCCAAACCATGAAATATCTGGTCATCATCAGTGGCATAGTCGGTACAGCACTCCTGTATCTGCTATCCAGCGCCAGTGCAAATACTGATCTATTCTCACACAACTACTACGTGTTGTTGATGATGACCGGCTTCCTCGCACTGGGCTTGGCCGGCCTGGTTGCTTCTCAAGTATGGCAGTTGCGCAACAAACTCAGACAGCAGGTATATGGAGCAAAATTGACATTGCGGCTGGTCATGATTTTTTCAGTGATCGCGATCCTGCCCGGATTTCTGGTTTACGCGGTTTCGGTACAGTTTCTCAGCAAAAGTATCGAATCGTGGTTCGATGTGCGGGTGGAAAAGGCATTGGAAGGAGGCTTGAATCTTGGGCGTAGCACACTTGAGAACGGGTTGGCGGAATTGGGCAAGAAAGGCCATCTGGTCGCCATGATTCTGGGGGAGCAAGAAGAGCGGCGCCACAAAGAGACATTGGCACGGCTAATCAAAGAGGGGGGGGCACAAGAGGCCGCCGTGTTCGGAAGTAAAGGACAATTGCTGGCGTTCGCAGGCAGCGGAAACAGCAGCAGTCAAGACACGGTAATGCCCTCAGCAGAGTTATTGCAACAAGCTTGGGAAAAGGATGGCTACAACACGGTAGAGGTGTTGCCGGATGACCAACTGGCCCTGCGCGTGTTGATCCCGATGAAATCGGCATTGTGGAAAGGAGAGCGCAAAACGCTGCAATTCATGCAACCGGTGCCCAGGCAGATAGCCGAAAACGCAGAGACTGTACAAGCGGTATACCGCGACTATCAGGAGTTGTCGCTTTCGCGACTCGGACTTAAACGGCTGTATGGCGTTACTCTTACGTTGTCGTTATTGATCGTATTGTTGAGCGTCAGTTCAGCGGCATTCTATTTGAGTGAACAGCTCAGTGCGCCACTTGCGGCATTGGCAGCGGGGACGCTGGCTGTGGCAAAGGGTGATTTCACCGGTAACTATCCGGTGCAGAGCCGCGACGAATTGGGAGCGCTGACCGGATTGTTCAACCAGATGACTACTTATCTTGCCGATGCGAAACGGATGGGAGAACAGCAACAACAGCAAGTGGAGAATGCGAAAGTCTATCTGGAAAGTGTACTGGCCCATCTGTCTTCAGGCGTGCTGGTAGTAGACGAACAACACCGGTTACGCTCCTCCAACCCGAGTGCAAACCAGATTCTCGGAGTATCGCTACAGGAGATCGAAGGCAAAACCCTTTTGGAAATCGCAGCCGAACATATGCTGTTGCGATCATTCATCGGTGCGGTGATGCAAGGTTTCGATACGTCGTCCCAGCATGAGTGGAGGCAACAGGTCGAGCGCATGAGTAAAAATGGCGACCAGATTTTGCTATTGCGTGGCACGCGGCTGTCCACGATGGAGGAAGACAGCAGCTATGTGGTGGTATTCGACGACATAACGCATTTGTTGCAAGCGGAGCGCCAGGCGGCGTGGGGCGAAGTTGCCCGCCGATTGGCACATGAGATCAAGAACCCCCTCACCCCGATACAACTCTCGGCTGAACGTCTCCAGCACAAACTGCACAGCAAACTTGACGATCAGGATGCACAACTGTTGCAACGGGCAACCCAAACCATAGTAAGCCAGGTTTCCGCAATGAAAAACATGGTCACCGAGTTTGCCGACTATGCGCGTGCACCTGCCGCACGCTTGGTTGAGTTGGACATGCATCAGTTGCTGCTCGAAGTGATGGGCCTGTACGAAGCCAACAGTAGTCCGATCGCATTGAAGCTTGACGCACAACAAACGGTGCTGAACGGCGACGCGACGCGATTGCGCCAGGTGATCCATAACCTGTTGCAGAACGCACACGATGCCTTGCAGCAAGTGGAGCATCCCCAGATCGTACTTTCTACAGAGAATACTGCCGATGGCGTATTGAAATTAATGGTGAAAGACAACGGTAGCGGTATTCCCGAGCATATGTTGGGAAGATTATTCGAACCGTATATGACGACTAAACAAAGGGGAACCGGTCTTGGCTTGGCCATCGTGAAGAAGATCGTGGAGGAGCATGGCGGGAAAATAACAATAGAAAGCAAGCCGTTGGGAGGGACGTGTGTGAGTGTGGTATTGCCTTTGGTTGTGGCAGAAACGGAGATAGTGTAATGGCGACAAAAGATATTCTGGTAGTGGACGACGAGATGGGAATCCGCGAGTTGCTCTCCGAAATATTGTTCGACGAGGGTTATCGCATACATCTGGCCGAAAATGCCACTCAAGCGAGAAGCTTCCGCGAACAGCATGTTCCCGATCTGGTGTTGCTGGACATCTGGATGCCGGATACCGATGGCCTGACTTTGCTCAAGGAATGGGTCGCACGCGATCAGTTGACGATGCCTGTGATCATGATGTCCGGGCACGGAACGATAGAGACGGCGATGGAGGCGATGCGCATCGGCGCATCGGATTTCCTGGAAAAGCCCATTGCCCTGCAGAAGTTATTGGCTTCAGTGGAAAAGGCGATCCAGCATGGCGTGCCTGTTATCGGGGCACACAAGCAAGAAGACACGTCAGAGACAGTAAATAGTGAAGGTCGTACGCAAATGTCTTTGCCGTTGGATCTGCCGTTACGGGAAGCCAGGGAGCATTTTGATAGTCTATATTTCAATTATCAGATGCAAAAGGAGAACGGGAACATCTCTCGCATCGCAGAAAAAGCCGGTATAGAACGCACGCATCTTTACCGAAAACTCAAACAATTGGGGATAAAACCCATTAAAAGAGGCTCAGGCGACATTCAGTAAGGCGAAGATGACTAGCTTGGGCCCTGCCGTTGTTGCTCTACGGCAGGGCCTTAAGGCATAATCGGCTCCTTTCGTTGAAATTAATAATCAATATAAATTTATTTAGTATCTTACTTCGCTTAGGCTTAGGGAAGTTTTTTAGGAGGCAGGAAAATGACTGCGGCACGTAATGTAACCCCCCCGAAATTCAATGACATCACTGGTGCGATCCGTATGCTGGCGGTGGATGCAGTTCAAAAGGCCAACTCCGGTCACCCTGGTGCCCCGATGGGTATGGCGGAAATCGCCGACGTTCTGTGGAACCATCACCTTCGTCATAATCCGGCTAATCCGAAATGGCCGGACCGCGATCGCTTCATGATGTCCAACGGCCACGGATCCATGCTGGTCTACGCGCTGTTGCACCTGTCGGGATATGACCTGCCCATGGATGAATTGAAACGCTTCCGCCAAATGCACTCGAAGACCCCCGGCCACCCCGAGTACGGTTACACCGTAGGGGTAGAGACTACCGGTGGCCCTCTGGGTCAGGGCATTACCAATGCCGTGGGCATGGCAATGGCTGAAAAGTTGCTGGCCAACGAATTCAACAAACCGGGTCACGAGATTGTAAACCATCATACTTATGTATTTATGGGTGACGGTTGCATGATGGAGGGTATTTCGCACGAAGCCTGCGCGCTGGCCGGAACCTGGGGCCTGGGCAAACTGATCGCCTTCTGGGACGATAACGACATCTCCATTGACGGACACGTGAGCGGCTGGTTCACCGACAATACTCCCAAGCGCTTTGAGGCGTATGGCTGGCATGTCATTGCCGACGTACAAGGGCACGATAGTGAAGCAATCAATGCAGCTATCAACGCTGCCAAGGCTGTCACCGACAAACCCACACTGATCTGTTGCAAGACCATCATCGGCGTCGGTTCACCAAACAAGGCAGGCACTCACGATGTGCACGGCGCTGCACTGGGCGATGCGGAAGTGGCCGCGACACGCGAGCATATCGGCTGGAAATATCCTCCTTTCGAGATCCCGGCCCACGTATATGAGGCCTGGGATGCGCGCACCAAAGGCGAGGGTCTGGAAAAATTGTGGAACAACAAGTTTGCCGAGTACAAGAAGGCCTTCCCGCAAGAAGCCGCCGAATTCGTGCGCCGGACCAAAGGTGACCTTCCTGCAAACTGGCTGGAACATGCTGCCAAGGCCATCGCACAAGCCAACGAAAAGGCCGAGACCATTGCCACACGCAAAGCTTCGCAAAACGCGATCAATGCATTGGTTCCTGCGTTGCCGGAATTCCTGGGAGGGTCGGCCGACTTGACCGGTTCCAACCTCACAAACTGGACCGGTGCTCATCACGTGTCCGGCAAGACGCCCGGTAACTACATCAGCTACGGTGTGCGCGAGTTCGGCATGTCGCACATCATGAACGGTATGGCCCTGCATGGCGGCTTGCTGCCATTCGGCGGCACTTTCCTGATGTTCTCGGAATATGCCCGTAACGCATTGCGCATGTCGGCTTTGATGAAACAACGCGTGATCTACGTGTTTACCCACGACTCCATCGGCTTGGGCGAAGATGGACCCACGCACCAGCCGGTTGAACAAACGACCACCCTGCGCTTCATTCCAAACATGGATACATGGCGTCCGTGTGACACAGTTGAATCCATGGTGTCATGGGTGTGTGCAGTTGAGCGCAGGACCGGCCCGACTTCACTGATATTCAGCCGTCAGAATCTGGCTTTCCAGAAACGCGACGCGAAACAGATCGAGAACATCCGCAAGGGTGCTTATGTATTGTCTGAAGCCGAGGGCGGCAAGCCACAGGCAGTGATCATCGCGACCGGTTCAGAAGTCGATCTGGCGGTGAAAGCACAGGTTGCGTTGGCTGCCGAAGGCGTCAAGGTCCGCGTGGTATCCATGCCATCAACCAGCGTGTTTGACCGCCAGGACCAAGCCTACAAAGACAGCGTGTTGCCGAAGGGCATCAAGCGAGTAGCTGTAGAAGCAGGAGTTACCGGTCTTTGGTACAAGTACGTCGGGCTTGATGGTGCAGTGATCGGCATGGATTCCTTCGGTGAATCCGCTCCGGCACCTGAGCTTTTCAAGCACTTCGGCTTTACAGTTGAAAATGTCGTCAAAACAGTTAAGGGTGTTTTATAACTTTCGTTGATGACATTTCAGGGCAGGCTAATGTTGGCGTATGGCCAATGTTATGCCGGAACTACAACGTGGTCGCGACAGTAAAAAGTTATAGGTTAAACCTGAAGACGCAAGCTCAATGCGGCAGCAGTGTATGCTCACTCGTGAACATGCACGTAGAGAACGTTTGGGACGTCCTCTCGGCAGAAGCCATATTGGGGATAAAGAACGTCAAGGGTAAATTATTGATTTTTTAATAAACGGGAGAAATATATGGCTATCAAAGTTGGCATCAATGGATTCGGTCGTATCGGCCGCATGGTTTTCCGCGCTGCGACCAAAGATTTTCCAGAGATCGAGGTCGTTGCCATCAACGACTTGCTGGAGCCGGATTATCTGGCATACATGCTTAGGTACGACTCAGTACATGGCCGTTTTCAGGGCGACGTATCCGTCAGTGGCAATAATCTGGTCGTCAACGGCAAGACCATCCGTCTGACTGCTGAAAAGGATCCGGCAAATCTGAAATGGAAAGAAGCGGGCGTCGACATCGTGATCGAATGTACCGGTTTCTTCCTGACCAAGGAAACCTGCCAGAAGCATATCGACGCGGGCGCCAAAAAAGTCGTGCAATCCGCGCCTTGCAAGGATGACACGCCGATGTTCGTTTACGGCGTGAACCATACTACTTACAAGGGCGAGAACATCGTTTCCGCCGCATCATGCACCACGAATGCATTGGCTCCGGTTGCCAAAGTGCTGAACGACACATTCGGCATCAAGCGCGGCCTGATGACCACTGTGCATGCAGCAACGGCAACCCAAAAAACGGTTGACGGTCCGTCCAACAAAGACTGGCGCGGCGGTCGCGGCATTCTGGAAAACATCATCCCCTCCTCCACCGGAGCAGCCAAGGCTGTAGGCGTGGTGATTCCTGAACTGAACAAGAAGCTGACCGGCATGGCTTTCCGTGTGCCCACATCCGACGTGTCCGTGGTCGATCTGACGGTCGAATTGAACAAGGCAGCCACCTACGACGAGATCTGCAATGCGATGAAGGCAGCCTCCGAGAACGGTCCGCTTAAAGGCGTGCTCGGCTACACCACAGACAAGGTCGTTTCCACCGACTTCCGCGGCTGTACCAATCCGTCCATATTCGATGCCGAAGCGGGCATCGCGCTGGATCCGACCTTCGTCAAGGTCGTGGCATGGTACGACAACGAGTATGGCTACACCTGCAACCTGATGCGCTTGGTCGGTCACATCGCCAAGTAAATCCATCCGACCAAGGGCTGGCTCCATGCCGGCCCTTTTCGCTTCAAGTCTGCGACAAAGGAAAAACATGTCCGTTATCAAAATGACCGATCTGGCGCTTAAAGGCAAGCGCGTCCTGATCCGTTCCGATCTGAATGTTCCCGTCAAGGAAGGGAAGGTGACTTCGGATGCCCGTATCACCGCATCCATGGCTACTATCAACTTTGCATTGCAAGCCGGTGCGCGTGTGATGGTGACTTCGCATCTGGGTCGTCCCGAAGAAGGCGTTTATTCCGAGGAGAATTCGCTCAAACCCGTTGCCGATGTCATCGCGAACAAACTGAACAAGCCTGTGCGCCTGATCCGTGACTGGGTAGATGGCGGTTTCAACGTCGCCGAGGGAGAACTGGTACTGCTGGAAAACTGCCGCTTCAACAAGGGCGAGAAGAAAAGCAACGAAGAACTCTCGAAGAAATATGCTGCCCTGTGCGATGTGTTCGTGATGGATGCATTCGGTACTGCGCACCGTGCAGAGGCTTCCACACACGGGGTGGCCAAGTTTGCTTCGGTCGCTGCAGCCGGCATCCTGTTGACCCAGGAACTGGAAGCCTTGACCAAAGCATTGCTCAGCCCGGCACGTCCGATGGTTGCCATCGTCGGCGGCTCCAAGGTCTCGACCAAACTGACCGTGCTGGAGTCGCTGTCCGAAAAATGCGAGCAACTGGTAGTCGGCGGCGGTATCGCCAACACCTTTCTGAAAGCCGTTGGCAAGAACGTCGGAAAATCCCTCTGCGAAGACGACCTCGTCCCGACCGCGCAGGCACTGATCGAAAAAATGAAACAACGCGGCGCTAACATCCCCATTGCGGTGGATGTGGTGGTGGGCAAGAAATTCGATGCCAACGAACCCGCTGTGCTGAAAGATGCTGGCGATGTGGCCGACGACGACATGATTTTCGACATCGGACCCAAGTCCGCACAGGAACTCGCCGACATCATCATGAAGGCAGGTACCGTAGTATGGAATGGTCCGGTCGGCGTGTTCGAGTTCGACCAGTTCGGCGAAGGTACCAAGACGATCGCCAAGGCCATCGCCGAAACCAATGCTTTCACCTTGGCAGGCGGAGGCGACACCATCGCGGCAATCCAGAAGTACGACATCTACGACAAAGTGTCTTACATTTCAACCGCAGGCGGTGCGTTCCTGGAATTCCTCGAAGGCAAGACTTTGCCGGCGGTCGAAATTCTGGAGCAACGCGCCAGGCAATAACTAACTAGGACTCTCATGCTGCGCAGAACAAAAATAGTAGCAACACTGGGACCCGCTTCCAGCGACCAAAAAGTACTGGAACAAATGATCCGCGCGGGAGTGGATGTAGTACGGATGAACTTTTCTCACGGTACGGCCCACGACCATATGGGTCGCGCCGACAAGGTGCGTGCCGCCGCCAAGGCGGCGGGCCGCACGATCGGTATCCTGGCTGACTTGCAGGGGCCGAAGATTCGGGTGCGCAAATTCGAGAACGACAAGATCACCCTGAACAAGGGCGATGCTTTCATCCTCGATGCTTCGCTGGATGGCTTGGGCAACCAGGGGCGTGTGGGGCTGGATTACAAAGAACTGCCCAATGATGTGGACGTCGGGACTGTATTGTTGCTCAACGACGGCATGCTGGAATTTCATGTCACCGGGGTAAAGGGTGCGGAAGTTCATTGCGTGGTTGTCCGCGGCGGCGTTCTATCCAATAACAAGGGAATCAACCGCAAAGGCGGGGGATTGACGGCTCCCGCGCTGACCGACAAGGACAAGGAAGACATCAAGACGGCTGCACTGATCAAGGCGGACTTCCTGGCGGTTTCCTTCCCGCGCTCGGCTGACGACATGAAGCAGGCACGCGAGCTGATGCACGCCGCGGGCGGCAAGAGCTTGCTCGTAGCCAAGATCGAGCGTGCGGAAGCCATCCCGGTGCTGGGTGGGATCATCGATGCGTCAGATGCCATCATGGTGGCACGCGGCGACTTGTCGGTGGAAGTCGGCGATGCCGCAGTTCCCGGCTTGCAAAAGAAGATGATCAAGATGGCTCGTGCCAGGAACAAACTGGTCATCACTGCGACACAGATGATGGAGTCGATGATCACGGCGCCTATTCCAACAAGAGCCGAAGTCTCCGACGTGGCGAACGCGGTACTGGATGGAACCGATGCGGTGATGTTGTCGGCGGAAACCGCGGTCGGCGATTATCCGGTGGAAACCATCGAAGCTATGGATCGGATTTGCCGCAGTGCGGAAAAAGAAACCGAAGAAGGCTCTGCGGATCGACGTCTGGATCACAGCAAATTCACGCGGATCGACCAATCTATCGCCATGTCCGCTCTGTATGCCGCATCCCATTTCAAAGTTAAGGCCATTGTTGCTCTTACGCAATCCGGCTCGACTGCATTATGGATGTCGCGTATAAATGGCAGTACACCGATCTACGCAATGACACCTGTTGAAGCAACCTTGAACAAGGTTACCTTGTTCAGCGGCGTGCACCCCATCGCGTTCAAGATCGAATCCAAGGACTATTCCGTGACGCTGCGTCAGGCGGAAGTTGAACTGGAACGGCTGGGGCTGGTGGAAGACGGCGATCTGATGGTGATGACTGTCGGTGAAGCCATAGGCAAATCCGGTCACACCAACACCATGAAGATCGTGCGCGTTGGCGACTACCGCAAAAATTAAGCAGATCGTATAACAACAATCGTTTTAGATATTTTTTAGGAGAATAAATATGGCACTCGTATCCCTGCGTCAACTACTCGACCACGCGGCAGAAAACAGCTACGGCCTGCCCGCATTCAACGTCAACAATCTGGAACAAGTCAAAGCGATCATGGAAGCGGCTGATGAATGCAACAGCCCGGTGATCATGCAAGGCTCCGCCGGTGCGCGCAAATATGCAGGTGAACCGTTCCTGCGTCACCTGATCGAAGCGGCCGTAGAAATGTATCCGCATATCCCCGTCGTCATGCATCAGGACCACGGCGCATCCCCTGCTGTGTGCATCAATGCCATCAAGTCCGGATTTTCCAGCGTGATGATGGACGGTTCGCTGATGACCGACGGCAAGACGCCCGCAACCTTCGAATACAACGTCAATGTAAGCCGTAGCGTCGTGGAAATGTCGCACGCTGTCGGTGTATCTGTTGAAGGAGAACTGGGATGCCTGGGTTCCCTGGAATCCGGCCACGGCGAAAAGGAAGACGGCCATGGTGCCGAAGGCAAGCTGACCCACGATCAGCTGTTGACCGACCCGAACGAAGCCGCTGAATTCGTGAAGCTGACCCAGGTGGATGCACTGGCGATCGCCATCGGCACTTCGCACGGCGCCTACAAATTCACCAAGCCGCCCACAGGCGATACACTGGCGATCAGCCGCATCAAGGAGATCCACGCACGCATCCCCAACACACACTTGGTGATGCACGGTTCTTCCTCCGTGCCGCAAGAATGGCTGGAGATCATCAACCAGTTCGGTGGCGCGATGCCGCAAACATACGGTGTGCCTGTTGCCGAGATCGTCGAAGGCATCAAGCACGGCGTGCGCAAAGTGAATATCGACACCGATTTGCGCATGGCTTCTACCGGCGCAACACGTCGCTATTTGGCCCAGAATCCAAAGGACTTTGACCCGCGCAAATTCCTGGCAGAAACTACCAAGGCGATGAAGGCGATCTGCAAGGCACGCTACGAAGCCTTTGGATCTGCCGGTCAAGCCGCCAAGATCAAGCCGATCTCGCTGGATGCAATGGCGGCCCGTTACGCCAAGGGCGAATTGAACGCGATCATCAAGTAATTGATGCAACATGCGATAAAAAAAGCGACCTTCGGGCCGCTTTTTTTATCGCGCAGTTAAATGACCTCCGGCATAACCAATGACTTGGCAGCTTGCTGCCTAGTCAGATGGCTAGTTGTTCCACCAAAGCCGGAGGCTTATTGGGTGAGCCCCTCAAAGGGGCCGCTAAAACCGTGAGCCGCCTGAAGGCGGCTGAGTTTCGCTCCTTCCCCCTCTCAGGGGAAAGGTTGTACCCGCAAGGGGTAGCAACCGTGTTCCAAGTCAAGCGGTTTTGGGGTTCCACGGGGTATTTTTTTCAACATTGAATTCATAATGGTCAGCAACTTTCTCATGCACGCAACGATCACGACCTTGGGCGGTTTGCCCGCTTTTTTCAGGCGTTCAGCGAATGCCTTGATCGGGTCGTTGCAACGTATCGCAGAGACGGTCGCCATGTATAAAACTGCACGTACATCAGCCCGTCCACCCCAGACGAAGCGTTTGCCACAATGTTTTCCGCTGTCGTTGGCCAATGGTGCAACACCAGTCAGCGCCGCAATTTCGCGGCGATTCAGCGTTCCTAGTTCAGGACACTTGGCCAGCATTGTCAGTGTAGTCACCGCGCCAACGCCAGGAATGCCACGCAGCAGATCGTCCTTGGCTCGCCACACATCCGATTCGCGCAACTGCTTAGTCAAGCCGTTATCCACTTCGGTAATCCGTTTATCCAACCACGCGATGTGTTGCTTCAAACTTTTTTGCAGCGGTTTCGAGGTCGCTGTGCCGAGCCGGAGAGTCTCTTGAACCCGAATACCAATCAACTGCCGCCGTCTACTAACCATGTCGTCCAAGGCGCGGGTGTCCGCATCCTTGAGCGGTCGAGCCTGCGGTCGAATCGCTTTGGCAAACGCCGCCAGTACCGCCGCATCAACCTGATCCGTTTTGGCCAACTGGCCTGTGGCCTTGGCAAAGTCACGCGCTTGGCGCGGGTTAATGACAGCGACCGGCAATCCTTTACCAGCCAGTTCGGTCGCTATACGCACTTCCAATCCGCCCGTGGCTTCAATCACGATCAGAGTCGGGGGGATTTCCTTCAGACATTCGACAGTTTGGCTGATGCCAGCCTCATTGTAAGCAATATGCAACGTCTGCCCCAGTGGCTCGATGCAAACGTCCAACGTGGACTTGGACACATCAATGCCGACAAACTTCTCCACTATCGTGTTATTCATGGCACCCATCCTTGCAAAAATGCGGGCTTATTTGCCCAAGCAACCGTTCGGGTTATCAGTGAAAAACCGGCACGACGCTCCTTGCTACCCCACGGGCTTGGTGTCCCAAAGGCCGGTCGAGCTGCCGTGCCGGACCAGACTGCGTTAGGCAACATCAAACCTAACATTGATCTTGTAAAACGAAACATACAAGGCCGTGGTTGTACGGGGCATTCGCCCCAACAACGCACGCTCGGATGGGGGTACAAACGATTGACTGCGCACATATTCAATTTCTACCCCCTCCCTAACCCTGATGGAACTACTAGCCATTCGACTAAGCCCGCGAGCAGGCAAGTCGCTGGTTATCCCCCTGCAAGGGGGAGGGAATAATGCAGTGGAGCTTCAACTTTGATTTTGGTGACCTTCGCATAGGTCAAACCCTTTTGAGTCCCCCGGCAGAGCCGGGGGTTTACCCCACTGAATTATCGAATCGGGAATTTGCGAATATCAGTCGATATCGCTGAAATTCATGGTCATGATCTCGGGAGCCCTGTCTATACGGTATAAAACCATCAGCATGACTACAGTCGCTGCAAGCATGAAATGCGGCCCAAAAAGCCAGAACACCAGCGGTATCAAAAAATAATATGAACGCATACCCAAACTGTAAAAATAACCTGCGCGATTAAGATGGGTAGCCACATGTGCCGCGGTGATCATTTTGTGATTTAGTCTGAGCGGAACATTGATCATGAAGCCTACGTGGTTGTAAATACGGATAGACATTGAAAAGCTGAAGAACGCGACAAACAGGTCAAGAAGCAACAAAAGCAGTTTCACCATCCAGAGCATCGGATTGATCGCGCCTATCATATTAAGTGCATGCCAGTGAGCTTCAAGCTTCTCCCCTTGCTCGCTGAGGGTCAGCACGCCGATAATCAAAAGCATTGAAGTAGAAGCAAGAAAAGTGGCGGCCATGGTGGAATTGCGCAGCGTTTGCACAGCCAGTACGCCGTTTTTCTCATCCTGCATGATGGTTTCAACCCATGCGGTTCGAGCGATCATGTTCACAGACTGTACAGTGTAGGCTGGATTAATCTTGATTTTGTGGCGAAGGAACAGGTGATAGGCAGTGATAAGCGACGCACTGATCGTAAAGCTCAAGAGATCATTCGTCATTGGATTAAGCAGTGCGGGAATATCCATGAGAGTGCAAATTGAACAGGTAGAAGATTGATGAACTATTTAAATGGCCGATGGGAACCTTCGCATAATAAACGTTTACAGGATTCCGTATGTAACCTTAAAGGGTAATAGCCGGCTTTCGCTGCGCTCGAGCTATCAACAGTAAGAAATCATTCAACTGAAGCAGCGTTCCGTTTCACTAGGCCCTGAGATTCTTCCAGCAAGAAAAGTTCAAACTCCTGTGCTGCAGTTGATGGCCGTTTGTCTTTGCGGTGAACGATATACCAGTGGCGAACAATGGGGAAATGGTCAACGTCCAACACAACTAGGCGATTGGTTTCCAATTCCAATTCGATGCCGTGCCGGGAAATGATGCCTATGCCCATGCCAGCTTGTACCGATTGTTTGATGGCTTCATTGGTGTCCATTTCCATGTGCGCCGGAAGGGAAAGATTGTGGCTGGCGAAGAAGCGTTCCACGACGCCACGAGTTCCGGAGCCTTGTTCCCGTAACAGGAAAGTCTCGCTTGCCAATTGTTTGGGCTGGATATTTTTGGCAAGTGATAGCGGATGTCCGGGTGCGGCAATCACCACCAGCGGATTTTGCATGAAGGCGTCGGCGCGCATATCCGTACCCTGTGGCGGCTGACCCATGATGGCAAGGTCGGCAATATTTTCAGCGAGTTGCCTGATGACGGCATCACGGTTGGCGACGGACAGACTGACTTGGATTTTGGGGTGTGCCTGAATGAATTTGGCGAGCAATTGAGGCATGAAGTAGTTGGCAGTGCTGACGACAGAAATGCTCAGTTGCCCGCGCTCCAAGCCTTTCATTTCATCGAATACCGATTCCATCTCCAGCATCAATTGCAACATCGAGCGAGCATAGTGCAGAAATTCAGTACCGGCAGCGGTGAGATGAAGCTTCTTTCCCACTTGTTCGAACAATGGCAATCCGACTGCATTTTCAGTCTGTTTGATTTGCATCGATACGGCTGGCTGCGAAAGGTATAGCTCCTCAGCCGCACGCGAATGACTCAAATTGCGGGCGACGCTCTCAAAAACCTGTAATTGGCGCAAAGTGACAGGTAACATAAATCGATTTATATCATAAGTAATGCTTATGGTTGAGATAAAAACAATTGACTATTGATTATGATGTGCGAGCGTATAGTTCGCTCCGTAGTTAATTCCAAACAAAGAGGAGACCAAAAGATGGACCAATCGAATCGTTACTCGGATCTGAGCCTGAAAGAAGAAGATCTGATCAAGAATGGCAAGCACATCCTGGTGGCGTATCACATGCGCCCGGCAGATGGCCATGGATATTTGGAAGCGGCCGCACACTTTGCGGCTGAATCTTCAACCGGAACCAACGTTGAAGTATCGACCACAGACGAATTTACCAAAGGTGTTGATGCGCTGGTTTACTTCATCGATGAAGTGAAAGGCGTGATGAAGATCGCTTACCCTTCCGTGCTGTTCGATCGCAACATCACCGACGGCCGCGCGATGATCGTGTCTTTCCTGACCTGTGCGATCGGTAACAACCAGGGCATGGGCGACATCAAGCACGCGCAAATGCAGGATTTCTACGTTCCGCCCGAAATGCTGATGCAGTTCGACGGTCCATCGATCGACATCTCCGATATGTGGCGCATTCTGGGCCGTCCGATCAAGGACGGTGGCTATATCTCCGGCACCATCATCAAGCCCAAGCTGGGACTGCGTCCTGAACCATTTGCCAAAGCGGCATACCAATTCTGGCTGGGTGGCGATTTCATCAAGAACGACGAACCTCAGGGCAACCAGGTATTCTGCCCGATGAAGAAGGTTATTCCATTGGTGTACGACGCGATGAAGCGTGCAATGGACGAAACAGGCGACGCGAAATTATTCTCGGCAAACATCACCGCCGACGACCACTACGAGATGTGCGCGCGCGCCGACTACATTCTGGAAACCTTCGGACCGGATGCAAACAAGGTAGCGTTCCTGGTTGACGGTTTCGTGGGCGGTCCCGGCATGATCACGACGGCTCGCCGTCAGTATCCGCGCCAGTATTTGCACTACCACCGTGCCGGTCACGGCATGATCACCTCGCCATCGGCAGTTCGCGGTTACACCGCCTTCGTGCTGGCCAAGATCTCCCGCCTGCAAGGTGCATCCGGTATCCACGTTGGAACGATGGGCTTCGGCAAGATGGAAGGTGGCGCTGACGACCGTAACATCGCGTACATGATCGAACGCGACTCGGCGGATGGTCCTTACTACCATCAGGAATGGCTGGGAATGAAGCCGACGACACCGATCATTTCCGGCGGCATGAACGCTCTGCGCTTGCCAGGGTTCTTCGAGAACCTGGGTCACGGCAACGTGATCAACACGGCAGGCGGCGGTTCCTACGGGCATATCGATTCTCCGGCAGCGGGTGCGATCTCCCTGCGCCAAGCTTACAACTGCTGGAAAGAAGGTGCGGACCCGATCGCTTACGCCAAAGAGCACAAAGAATTTGCACGTGCATTCGAATCCTTCCCGAAAGATGCGGACAAGCTGTATCCGGGCTGGCGCGAAAAGCTGGGCGTGCACAAGTAAATTCAGAAGTTTTGAATCATTACGCGCCCCCACTAGCTGGGGGCGTTTTTTTCCGAGATTCAAGACCGTTCTGCAGATGCGGTCACATTGTGGAAATTGGAGCAATTCATGACGAACATAGAACAATACAAAGTTCACGAAGAGCCGTTCTATCAGGAACAGGGCAATGAAGTAAAACTGTACCAGGCGGCCTACGCCGCACGCCTGCCAGTGATGGTGAAGGGGCCTACGGGTTGCGGCAAATCGAGATTCATCGAATACATGGCCTGGAAGTTGAACAAGCCGCTGATCACCGTTGCGTGCAATGAAGACATGACCGCAAGCGATCTGGTTGGGCGCTATCTTCTGGATGCCAACGGGACGCGCTGGCTGGATGGCCCGCTCACCACAGCCGCCCGCATCGGTGCGATTTGCTACCTTGATGAAATCGTCGAAGCGCGCCAGGACACCACAGTGGTGATCCACCCGCTGACCGACCACCGCCGCACGCTTCCATTGGACAAGAAAGGGGAGATGTTGCAGGCTCACCCTGATTTTCAGCTGGTGATTTCCTATAACCCAGGTTACCAAAGCCTGATGAAGGACCTGAAGCAATCCACCAAGCAACGGTTCACCGCATTTGAATTCGACTACCCGGCAGCAACTGTTGAAGCCGGGATTTTGAGCACAGAAGCAAAGATCGATATCGTGCTGGCAGCCCAACTGGTAAAGATCGGCCAGGCGGCGCGCAATCTCAAAGGACACGGATTGGACGAGGGAATCTCCACGAGATTGCTGGTTTACGCAGCAACCCTGATGAAAGGTGGCGTCGAACCCAGGGATGCCTGTCGCATGGCCTTGGTGCGTCCTATCACCGACGACGCGGATATCCGCGACACCCTGGATCACGCAATAGACGCGACTTTCGCCTAGCAAGATGACTACACAGGCCGCCAACATACCGGAAGAACTACAGTCCTGCTGGACGCAGCTTGATTGCGGTTTTCCACGTGTGGCAGAAGTGTTCCCGGATTGCATGCGCGAGGCGCAGGCGTTGTTGTCGGATGAAGGGTTGACCGCATACATCGAACACGCGCGATTCTTGGGAAAAATGGGCCGCGGCGCCGAGCCCATCCTGATCTTTCTGGAAGAGTGGCCGGAAGTCGCCAAGGTGGTTGGCGAGGAAGTGCTATCCGACATCATGGGATTCGTCCGCAAGATGTGGAAGTCGCCAAACAGCAAAGCTATCGCACCGTTTTTGCAGTCGCTTCCGGCGACCGCTCGCAGGCTGCACACCAGTGAGCAGCTGAGGGACTATATCGCCATCGCGCAAGACCTGATGGAATCAACTACCGGCTCGGTGCACGGCATACACCAGACCTTTCCCAGTCCGGGAATGCCGGAGATGTTCAAGCAGATATCGCAATTGCTCGGGAAAATGTCGCTGGCAGGCCTGAAAAACTGGGTGGAATACGGCGTCCGCTATTACGAAGATCACCCGGAACGCCAGATCGAATACTTCAGCCTTCAGTCGGCAGACAGCAAGGCTGTGTTGATGCGCGAACGGAACGGTACGTTGCTGGTGAACAACGAACGCAAACTGGGTATGTATCTTCGCGGGCTATGGCAGGACGAAGATATGCTCATACCCTATTCCAGCGCATTCGACGAACTGAGAAAGCCCATTACCTACTATGACAAATTGGGTATACGCCTTCCCGATGTGTATGAAGATGAGCATGGCATAAGCGGCCTCGATCGTTATCGTGCCGCACTGGCACATATCGTCGGACACCGGCGTTGGACAAAAGCCATCATTGCGGACAATCTAAGCCCATTCCAGCGTATGGCAGCTGAGTTTCTGGAAGACAGCCGCGTGGAATTTCTGGCGATGAAAGAATATCCGGGACTGCGCCGCATCTTCCTGGCATTGCATCCCGTTCCCGAAGAAGATGCTTGCGACGAGGAAAAGGAATCGGGATTGCGTCATCGCCTGGCGATGCTGTCGCGAGCCATACTTGATTCGCACCATCCCTATAAAAACCCGTATGTGATCGAGTATGCGCTACGCTTCCACGGATTGATGGAAAGCGGGGAAGCCAGTACACAGGAAATGGCCGATCTGGGCGTTGCCTTCATCACAAAGACACGTTTGCAAAGCGATAATCTGCCCAAGACCTACTTTAATAATACATTGGTGGACTATCGGGACGATAACCGCCAGATGTGGAAGTTCATCGAAGAGGGCGATGAGGAAGAAGCATTCGATGAACCGCGCAAGATTGAGCCGGGCGAAGAATTGAAAGGCTTGCCGCCAAGGCACTACCACGAATGGGATTACAAGAACCAGAGTTACCGGCCTGACTGGGTAAGTGTATACGAAGGATTGCATCCCCAAGGGAATGCAGCGGACATAGATCGTTTGCTGGAAAAACATGCAGGATTGGCCAAGCGCCTGAAAAAGATGCTAGAACTGCTCAAGCCGCAAGACAAGGTACGCATCCGCTATCAGGAAGAAGGCAGCGAGCTCGACCTTGATGTGGCGATCCGTTCGCTCATCGATTACAAGAGCGGGGCCCAACCCGATCCACGCATCAACATGAGTCACCGTAACGACGGACGCAGCATCGCCGTCATGGTGCTGCTCGATCTGTCCGAATCACTCAATGAAAAAGCGGCAGGCAGCGAACAGACCATTCTGCAATTGAGCCAGGAAGCGGTTTCCCTGCTGGGGTGGGCGGCGGAAAAACTGGGAGACCCGTTTGCGATTGCGGGATTTCATTCAAACACACGGCATGACGTGCGTTACCTGCACATCAAAGGATATAGTGAGCATTGGGACGATCAAGTGAAGGGCCGCCTTGCAGCGATGGAAGCGAAATACTCCACTCGCATGGGCGCAGCGATGCGCCATGCCGCTCATTATCTGGAAAAGCAGCAAGCAGACAAGAAGCTGATGCTGATCCTTACCGACGGGCAACCATCGGATATTGATACCAAAGACGGGGAACTGCTGATCGCAGATGCACGTCAGGCGGTTCAGGAACTGGATCAGCAGGGCATCTACAGCTACTGCATAAATCTCGACCCCAAGGCGGACGAGTATGTGGCTGATATCTTCGGCAAACAATACACCATCATCGACAAGGTAGAGCAGTTGCCGCAGAAATTGCCAGAACTGTTCATCTCATTGACCAAATAGCCGTAGAGAGCAAATCGTAAAACCTGTAACATTCAACAGTTGAAAAATTCAAATCAGAGGAGAGCATTAATGAGCAAGAGTTTGATCCAGTTCATCATCGAAGAGCAACGTCACATCCCCAATGCCAGCGGCGATTTCACAGGTTTGTTGAGCGATGTCATTTCAGCTTGCAAACAGATTGCCCATGACGTGAACAAGGGCGCATTGATCGGGGTACTGGGCAGCGCGGGCAGCGAGAACGTGCAAGGCGAGACACAGAAGAAACTGGACATAATCACCAACGAAGTGTTCATCAAGGCCAATGAATGGAGCGGTCACCTGGCTGCGATGGCATCTGAAGAGATGGATGACATCTACCCTATACCGGCCAAATATCCCAAGGGCAAGTACCTGATCACGTTCGATCCGCTGGATGGGTCATCCAATATCGATGTGAACATCTCCGTCGGTACTATCTTCTCCATCCTGCGTTGTCCCGAAGGCGTGACCAACCCGACTGCTGCCGATTTCATGCAGCCCGGCACCAAGCAAGTCTGCGCGGGTTACGCGCTGTATGGCCCGAACACCATGATGGTGATCACCACCGGCCACGGCGTGAACGGCTTCACGCTGGACCGCGATGTGGGCGATTTCTTCCTGACCCATCCGAACATGACGATTCCGGAAGATACCGCCGAGTTCGCCATCAACATGTCCAACCAGCGCTACTGGGAAAAGCCGGTACAACGCTATGTTGAAGAGTGCGTGAAAGGCAAGGATGGCGGCCGCGAAAAGAATTTCAACATGCGCTGGGTAGCCTCAATGGTTGCAGAAGTGCACCGTATCCTGACCCGCGGCGGCATCTTCATGTATCCGTTCGACACCAAGGATCCGACCAAGCCGGGCAAGCTGCGCTTGATGTATGAAGCCAATCCGATGTCGTTCATCGTTGAACAGGCAGGCGGTGCAAGTTCCACCGGTCGCGAGCGCATCATGGAATTGAAGCCCACCGGTTTGCACCAGCGCGTGCCGGTCATTCTTGGTTCGAAGAACGAAGTCGAACGTGTCGTGGGTTACCACAAGGGAGCCTGATTCATGTCCGGGCCGCTCGTTTCGATCGTAATGGGTAGCAGCAACGACTGGGAGATCATGCAGCAGTCCGCACGTGCGCTGCAGGATTTCGGTGTGGCATTCGACGCGCGCGTCATTTCTGCGCATCGGTCGCCGGACCTGTTGTTCGACTACATCAAGGAGATGAGCGCGCAAGGCGTGCAATGCTTCATTGCCGGCGCCGGCGGTGCGGCGCATCTGGCCGGCGTGGTTGCCGGAAAGACAACACTGCCGGTCCTGGGCGTACCGATTCCATCGAAATATCTGAAAGGCATGGATTCCCTGCTTTCGATCGTCCAGATGCCGAAGGGCATCCCGGTCGCCACTTTCGCGATCGGCGAAGCAGGTGCGGCGAATGCAGGCCTCTTTGCCGTTTCCATGCTGGCGCTGAACGACAAGGAATTGGCACTTAAACTGGCCGATTACCGCAAGAAACAAGCCGAACAAATCGCTGCAACCACATTACCTAACTTGAATTGATATGAGCGCACTACACGAATCCAACCTACCCAGCCTGAAATTCCTGCATCGCGGCAAGGTGCGAGACCTGTATGAAGTCGATGAAGATCATCTGCTGATCGTTCAGACGGATCGTCTGTCCGCATTCGATGTGATTTTGCCAACGCCGATTCCCGGCAAAGGCGAGGTGCTGACGGCAGTATCCAATTTCTGGTTCAAGAAATTGGGCAATGTCATTCCCAATCATCTATCCGGAATCGCTCCCGAATCCGTTGTGAAGACCGATGCCGAGCGCACGCAAGTTCGCGGCCGTGCTTTTGTCACCAAGAAACTCCAGCCGTTGCCGATAGAGGCGATTGTGCGCGGCTATCTGGTCGGCTCCGGTTGGAAGGATTACAAGAAGACCGGCGCCGTGTGCGGTATCCAACTGCCTCCCGGATTGCAGGAAGCGCAAAAACTGCCGCAACCCTTGTTCACACCCTCGACAAAAGCGGCGGTAGGCGAGCACGACGAGAACATCTCGTTCGAAGAAGCGAAGAAACTGCTGGGTGCGGAAATGGCAGAGCAAGTCAAGAACGCCACGCTGGCACTTTATACACAGGCCGCAGATTATGCACTGACACGCGGCATCATCATCGCGGATACAAAGTTCGAATTCGGCGTGGACAAGACAGGCAAGCTCTATCTTATTGACGAGGCACTGACACCTGATTCATCACGCTTCTGGCCTGCAGACCAATACAAGGTCGGCAGCAATCCACCGAGTTTCGACAAGCAGTTCGTGCGCGACTGGCTGGAAACCTCGGGTTGGAACAAGCAGCCGCCGGCTCCCCAGGTGCCTGCAGATGTATTGCAAAAGACCGCGGACAAATACCGCGAAGCGCAGCGGTTGTTGACGGGCACATGAACACGATTCCACGCAAACTACTCGAGGGCTTTCAGCGCTTCCGCGAGCGGCATTTCAAAAGCGACGACAGCCTATACCAACAACTGGTGACGGAAGGGCAAACACCCAGGACAATGGTGGTGGCGTGCTGCGACTCGCGAGTGGATCCGGCTCTGGTGCTGGATTGCGAGCCCGGAGATCTGTTTGTCATCCGCAACGTTGCGAATCTCGTCCCGCCTATCGAAGGCCGCGCCGGACATCACGGGACGACCGCCGCCATCGAATACGGGGTGCGCAACCTTGGTGTCGAACACATCATCGTCCTGGGTCATGCCCAATGCGGCGGCATAGGTGCCCTGGTGAAGAGCGGTGGCGTGAGCAATCCCGGGTCGTTTATCGACGACTGGATGTGTCTGGTGGAAAGTGCTCGCAAAAGTGTAATGGCAGAGATGCCGAACGCAACCCTGAAAGAACAGACTCGAGCCTGCGAGCAACGCGCGATACTGGTTTCGCTGGACAACCTGATGACGTTTTCCTGGGTACGCGAACGCGTCGAGGCAGGAAAGCTCAGACTGCATGGCTGGTATTTCGATATAGAACACGGGCAATTGCTGCGTTATGATGAAACTGCCCGTGACTACATTGCGCTGTGATTACTTGGTTCCGGAACTGCCGCTAGAGGGGTTTTTCAATTCACGATAACGCTGCTTGTCAGCCTCGTAACGTGCTTTGATTGAAATCATTTCTTTCTGACTGGCATCAAGATTCTTCTGCAGATCGGAAACCCGCGCTTCAGCGGCGTTGATATCTTCGGTGAGCGATAGGGGGATCTTGTGTCCTGCTTTGGTACGGGAATCGCTTTCGCGATGCAGGTCGACCAGGGAAGCCTGGGCTGATTTAAGCACAGTGCTATAGCTGTTTACACGAGCCTCGATCTGCATCAAATTCCGGTCACGCGCGAGGTCGATTTCCTTTTCGTTGCTGTAGCTGTTCAGTAATGCTTCGTCATGCCGGCGCGCCTCAAGGGCAGCCTTGTCGGCCTCGGATTCCGGCTTGCTGAGTTTCAGTTTGTCCGAATCGAAAGTTTCGTTGCGATCTGTTATGCGCCCATTGCTGAGTTGCTTGGCATCACGGTTGGCGTATTCAGGCGGGATGGTCTCACCGTAATGTGTCGTACCGCTTTCGTCCACCCATTTGTACAGTTTGGCTTCGGCATTGAGGCAGACTGCAGTGCATAACACGGCACCAGCCAGCAAAAATTTAGATTTGATCATTCTTCACTCCATAGCGGTCTCGATAAGCCTGCACCGCGTGCAGATTCTGCACCAACTCGGCTTGCCCCTGCAAATAGCCAAGTAAATCATCCAGCGCAGAAATGGAAATGACGGGAAGTCCGAAGTCGCGCCTTACCTCCTGCACTGCCGAAAGTTCACCCTGACCGCGCTCCATCCGGTCGAGCGCGATGACAACCCCGCAGGGAGTGGCGCCGCCAGCGCGGATAAGTTCTATGGATTCACGAACAGAGGTACCTGCGGAAATCACATCGTCTATGATGAGTACCCTGCCCTGAAGCTTTGCACCTACCGTGCTGCCTCCCTCGCCGTGGTCCTTAGCTTCCTTGCGGTTAAAACAATACGGTACATTACGGCCCATTTCCGACAAGGCGATGGAAGTGCCCGCTACCAGCGGAATGCCCTTGTATGCGGGGCCGAACAACATATCGAATTCGACGTTCGATGCAAGAATGGCCTGGGCATAGAACTGGCACAGCTCGCGCAATGCAGCGCCATCCTGGAACAAGCCGGAGTTGAAGAAATACGGCGACAAGCGCCCGGCTTTGGTCTGGAATTCCCCAAAGCGCAGCACTTTCTGCGCGACGGCGAAGCGGATGAAATCCTGGCGGTAAGCGTGCATGAGAAGCAAATGACGGATTGGACGATGGCACTATTATAATGCGCGGACCTATCCAACGAGAGACTTCATGCGCATCATCACACTCAACCTGAACGGAATCCGCTCCGCGTGCAACAAGGGCATGCTGGAATGGTTCGGCAAGCAGAACGCGGATATCCTGTGCGTGCAGGAACTCAAGGCGCAAGCCGCTGATATGACGCCGGATATGCTCTCTCCGCTCGGCTACCATGGATATTTCCACTACGCCGAAAAGAAGGGCTACAGCGGCGTTGGAATCTACAGCAAATTCAAACCGGATAGCGTGATAATCGGCCTGGATATTCCCGAGTTTGATGCCGAAGGACGTTACATCGAGGCGCAGTTCGGCAATCTAAGCGTGGTGTCGCTGTACTTGCCTTCCGGCTCCAGCGGCGAAGAACGCCAAGCCGTGAAATTCAAATTCATGGAAGCCTTCATGCCGCATTTAAGGGCGCTATATGCCAGTGGACGCGACATCATCGTCTGTGGCGACTGGAATATCGCCCATACCGAAAAGGACCTGAGGAACTGGCGCGGAAACAAGAAGAATTCCGGCTTCCTGCCGGAAGAGCGCGCATGGCTCACCGAACTGTTCAATGAAGTCGGATTCGTCGACGTGTTCCGAAAACTCCACCCCGAACTTGAAGCCTACACCTGGTGGTCGAACCGCGGCCAGGCTTGGGCCAAGGATGTGGGCTGGCGTATCGATTACCAGATAGCCACCCCCGGCATCGCCGCGAAGGCCGTCACGACGGGCATCTACAAGGAGCAGCGATTCAGCGACCATGCGCCGCTGATGGTGGATTACAAGGATTAAGAATAGTGTAGGGTGCGCAAGCACACCCTACTGGAAATAGGTTGGATAAATGAACAAGCTCAACGAACCTTCGTTCCTGCTGCTGACCGGCATCATCCTGCTAGTCATCACCGCCATCCATCCGCACGACTACACCACCTGGTGGATGGAGACCGCTCCCATCTTCATCGCTGTTCCCATCTTCGTTGCCACCTATAAAAGTTACACCTTAACGCCGCTGGTCTATCGCCTGCTGTTCGTGCATGCGATCATCCTTATGGCCGGCGGGCACTACACCTATGCCGAAGTGCCGCTCGGCTACTGGATGGAGCACTGGTTCGGCTTCCTGCGCAACGACTACGACAAGATCGGCCACTTCGCGCAGGGTTTTGTGCCTGCCCTGCTGTTTCGGGAACTGCTGCTGCGCAGCTCCCCAATACGCCGGGGCAAACTGCTGTTCACGCTGGTGACTGCCAGCTGTCTTGCCGTCAGCGCCAGTTACGAACTGATCGAATGGGTGGCAGCGATCACCATGGGCCAAGGAGCGGACGCCTTCCTCGGCACGCAGGGCGATCCGTGGGATACGCAGACGGATATGTTGATGGCGTTGATTGGGGCGATTTGTGCGCAGGTGGTGTTGGGGAGGTTGCAAGATAAGCAGCTTGAAGGTCGTGATGAATCGCCAGTCCGCTCGTCCTGATAACCAGCGACTTGGCTGGCGTCTTTTGACAGCCTAGTCGAATGGCTAGTAGTTACATCAGTAGGCGCAGCCGTATCGAAGGATGGGCGAAGCCCGCTGGCATTAAATTCAAAACAAAACCGTCGGGGGTAGCCCGACAGCTAGTCACTTTTCTCGTCTTGCCGAGAAAAGTAACCAAAAGAGGGCGCCCCCGGGTTTGCCGCCCACTTCGTGGGTTCCCTGCGTTGCTCGCCTGGTCAGGCGGCTGCGGAACTCGCGCTACGCGCTCAGACAGTCCTCGCCGACATCCCCTGACCAGCCTGCGCTACTCGGCGGCGCACAGGGGAAAACAAGCGGTGCAATGCGCTGCGCATATTGCCCCCTACGCAGGCTTTGCCTTAATTGCATCGTAAATAAATGATGCGACGAGAGAACCTGCGGTGCCAATTAAAAAAGCGAAAATAGCTGATAGGAAGAGCGACCAAATTGGATGTTTTTTGATGAAACCAAACGCACGATAATAAAGATCCCTTCGGATTCCACGAATCTCTTTTTGTGTAGCTTCGATTAGCAGATTGGAAACTCTTTCCTTCTTAAGCCTTTCTTCGCATTCATCACAAATAATTGGCTTATCGCACGAAGCGACGAGGTCCGTCTTGATTCCATTCATATCAAATAGGCAGCCCCGGGTTTCATCGTGAGTAAAACCGGGAGCTTCGCCGAAGTCGGGAATTCTGTCGCCCGACCTCTTGTATAGCAGCGTATAGGCATACAAGAGCCTGTAGATCACGTTTTCAAGCGGAATGTTGTAATGCTCAAGAATTTCCCTAATTTGGTGGAACGTAAAGACAATTTGGTTGTTTCCAAGTCTGCGTGAATACCAGTTATCCTGAATTGGCACATTCACAATCGCAATCATGAAATCTGCGTCAAATGTATTTGGCAATTGATTCTTTACCAATTCATCTGAGAATTCCCAATCTGGTCCATCTGAATCACAGCGAAGAGCAAAGTTTTCAAACTCACCGAACACTTCAAAGACAGTTGACTTCCAGCGCAGTACTTTCTTCACTTGAAAATCCAATGGAAGATGTCCAATAGAAACGAGCTTGATTTTGGTTTTGCTCATAAGTACTCCAAAAAGCAGTGTGGTTACGTGAACTAACTTCTCGTATCTTGTTGTTTTTCACCCCACGGCGCAACCTTAACCAACAACAGCATCCCCGGTATCGCCAGCAGTGCGCACAAAAAGAAAAAATTCATCCATCCCATCGTTTCGACCAGCCAACCAGTTGCCGCATTGGCAAAGGTACGCGGCATGGCCATCAGACTGGTAAACAGGGCGAATTGGGTTGCAGTGTAGGCCGGGTGGGTGGTGCGTGCCATGAAGGCGACGAAGGCCACTGTGCCGAGCCCCACCCCCAATGCCTCCATCCCGATGACCAGCGCCAACTGGGCGCGTTCGATCACGCTGATTTCGGCATGATGGCCGACCGAAGCCAGCCAGGCGAAGCCGAAGATGGAAACAACTTGGACTACCCCGAACAACCAAAGCGCACGGTTGATGCCGATCTTCACCATCCAGAGTCCGCCGAGCAGGCCGCCGATGATGGATGGCCACAGCCCCGCGTTCTTGGCGATCAGCCCGATGTCGGATTTGGAAAAGCCCATGTCGAGGTAGAACGGCGTTGCCAGCGCGGTGCACATGCTGTCGCCGAGCTTGTAGAACAACAGGAAGGCGAGGATCAATAATGCGCTATTCCAGCCTTTGCGCGTAATGAACTCGTGGAAAGGCTCGACCACGGCTTCGCGCAGCGTCTTGGGTGGCGATGCCCGGTGCGGCTCCTTTACCATCATCGTCATTGCCATGCCGGGCAACATGAACAGCGCGGTGATAATGAACACCAGGCTCCACGGCAGGTGATCGGCAAGGATCAGCGACAGCGAGCCGGGCACCAGCCCGGCGATGCGGTAAGCATTGACGTGGATCGCGTTGCCCAAGCCCAGCTCTTCATCACTCAACAGTTCGCGGCGATAGGCATCGAGCACGATGTCCTGCGTAGCGCTCAGCACGGCAAGCAGTGTCGCCACCCAGGCGATTGCAACAAGATCGGTGGTCGGAGAGAAACCACCCATGGAAGCGATCACTGCCAGCAGGCCGATCTGGGTCAGCAGCATCCAGCCGCGCCGCCTGCCCAACAAGGGAAGCACGTAGCGATCTAGGAACGGTGACCAGACGAACTTCCAGGTATAGGGAAACTGGATCAGCGCGAAAAGCCCGATGGTTTTCAGGTCGACGTGCTCGCTGCGCAGCCAGGCAGGTAGAAGATTGAACAGCAGGAACAGCGGCAGGCCGGACGAAAACCCCGTGAATACGCAGATAAGCATGCGCTTCGTAAAGAGTTGCTCCCAAACCGTCATGGATTAAACGTCGAGACGGAAGCGATACACCGCGGTGCTCCCGAGCAG
>JGI20214J51650_10000151_pt1 | contig 42244 bp, 46 predicted proteins | sample WetSurMetagenome_FD_51650 | JGI IMG/M metagenome (IMG submission 51650)
AGACCGACCTGCAATTCAATCTTGCGGACCTGATCTTCCAGCGCCTGCAGTTTGGCCTTTTCTTCACTCACCCTTGAAGGAATGCGCAAGTCGAAGATCGGTATACTTACCGCAACACCGCCATAAACCATATTATTCGTGCTTCGCGCGCCTGTCTGCTCTGCAGCCTGATTCCCATTTCCCCTGACGCCATAACTTCCCACAGCTGACACTGTTGGCAGATAATCCGCCTTTGCGACGGAAACCTTCATGCCCTGGGCCTGCATGTCGGCCCTGACAGCCTTGAAATCAGGCCGCTGCTCAAAGGCCTTCAGCAAGAGGGCTTTTTTGTCGAATATACGGCCATCGAGGGCCAGTGATCCCTGGACCTTCATATCATCCTGCGCCCTCATGCCGATAAGATTGGCAAGAGTCCTCTTGAGTACGGTGAATGTATTTTCTTCTTTGACGATGCTCTGCTCAAGATTTACAATTCTCACTTCTATTCTCAGAAGATCGACCTTTGCCGCTTTTCTGACCATCATCATCTGCTCGATTGTTTTACGTTGCTGCTGAAGGGCCTTCAATGAAAAATTCAGTGAATTGATAAGATCTTCCTGGGCAAGTATCGAATAAAATATGGATTTCGCAGTGAATATAAGTTGATCGCGTGTTAACAGCGAGCGGGCGTGAACGCCGTCCAGCTGGAATTCCGAGGCTTTAATATCGCTGCTTATGCGTCCTCCTGTAAATAGCGGGAGCCTGGCCACCAGATCGCCACGATAAATATTGCGGTCGAAATTGCCGATCTCTCCATTATAGCGCGCCTGCACCAGCCGTTGCCTGTCGGAATAATATTGATAACCGCCCTCTGCCGTCACTACCGGCAGGCGCGCCCTTTCCGCCGTATCCAGTCTCGACTCTGCCGCCTTTTCATTCCACTTTGACGCAGAAATGTCCGGATTCTGCTCAAGCAGCATTGAGATGACCTGATCAATCGTCAGAGTTATTGAGAGACTCTTTTGTTTATCTCCCATGACTGGAGTTGTAACTTCCGGTGAATTAGACTTTGCCGTCTCGGCTCCGACAAGCGCCGTGGTCCCCAATGACAGGATGAACAGCAGACATATAGTCAATAGTTTCATAATAAAGCTCTCCTGCGTTGATATGTTCTTAACTCAATATGCATCATTATTCAGTTGCGCAACCCTCCACTCTTGCCATAACCACAGCCCAAGCATTCAAAAACAAGAGCTGGGAACAGCACGATTGTTGTCATTGCAATCTTTTTCATTTTGTATTCACCTCACCTCGTGATTATTGACAATATAATTGCACTTATCGTGCCAATATCAAATTAAATTTATGCAATATATTTTAGTTTTATTATATTAGTTAATATTCAAATAGTTAGCTTAAGTAAATATCAAATTTATTTAATTTACCAATCTCCCACTAAAATACTGAGCATCGTTGCGTGTGCAATATTTGCATTCTCATAAGTGCAGGGTTTGCACGGATGACTAAATTGCAGATAGTCTGATGGGCTGATTATGCAGTCTGTTTGTAGGGAAAACAGCCGCTTAATTTGACTGTTTCCTCTTTTTTCCATCCTCCACAATCCTTTTGATCTCTTCCATCTTTTGTATTAATAAATCCTTGTGCCGCTTCTCTTCTTCGCTCCTTGGCTCATTCGCCGGATTGGTGACACGCCAGGTAATCCTGCCGCATATTGGGTCTTCAGGATATGCTCCGACATCATGCACAGAGAGCCCCTCAAAATCTGTCGCCTCCTCCTGAAAGCAGGACCAGACCGCCTTTCTGACAATATCTGGTGTGCCGTGATTGATAAGGTCGATTATGGACACAATCTGTTTTCTGAACCGTTCCACATATTCTGCCGGGATGTTGTAAAGATAGGGAGTTGGAGCTTCAGAGCCGATAATCTTCTTTCGCCCGTCGATTCCATTGGCATGCAATGCCTTTATAGTCTGTCCCGTGGAATGGCCGGGCGACTCAGGACCGGTCAATACGATGTATCGAATATTCGGATTGCCAATGATATTGCAGATCATCTTTTCAATACCTATGTTTTCCGTCTGGATTGATCCTGAGAGAGCAGCTCCAGATTCAACGCCTGTCCTCACCAGGTCTTCGATATCCTTCGGAACCTTATCGCTGTCATATGTCAGAATGACCGCCACTACAACCGGAGAATAGTCATTTCCTCGAAGATAACAACCTTCTTCAGTGGGATAATCCGGATGCGGGTCTTTTTTCAGCATAATAACCTCAAAAAAGAGAGATCAAACAACGGCACGACCTGTCCTTTGAAAAAGAGCATGAATCCCGCGATCCCCGCAACCATGGACGCGGCCATCAGCTTTTTGTTCATGCTGGTGAAGTTGACCGCGAACAGGACAAAAACTGATGTGGCGAACACCAGGCAGTATTGGCAATACACATCGTTCACGACCTGAAACCTTATCAGGATGAATTCAGCTCCGATTGCCGAGGATATCATTAAAGTGCGAAGGTTATTGATGTGCCTGCCGATGGACTTTCCGTTCAAAAAGGCGGTAATCAAAAGCGCCGCCATGAACAGCATGCCGGTGTATTTCAGATCAATCCCGAGAAAAGTCCCTTTGATCGACGCGCAGGCCGTGTCGCAATATTCATAGAAATACATGATCCCTGCGCCGGCTAAAGGCAAAAGAATATTGAGCGCCTTTACGATAACATGGTTTCCAGCGATCTTGTTGTTTGCAATTGTCATATCCATAATATTTCTCCCGTATATTGCCGCTTTTACGCTACTTGAGGGCCTTCAGAGCATTAATGACGGCGGAGCCGCCGGTTACTGTTTCCTTGTTACCACCCTTCTCAATAACTGCTGACGGCGTACTGCCTGCCATGTCACTCATGATGTAATCATTAAACTGCTTGAACACGGGCTTGACATCGTACACAGTGAAAGAAATTCCTTTGGCCGCAAGATGGGTCTGAAGCGATGCTTCATCAGTTATCCCAGACTTTGCGGCCTCAAAAAGGACCTGTTTTACACGGAGCGCATTTGCAAAACTGTTCTTCTTTTTCATTGCATAAAGAAAATGCTTTATATACAAAGCTGCGTTCTGCGAAGCCGGCAGATCTATGAAACTGACTTTCACAACACCTTTCTCGACAAGTCTTTCCAGAACCGGCCCGATCTCGGGCTCCGCAGCCTGGCACGGCGGGCAGAAATAGTCGGTATAAAGACGGACTATTGTCTTGCCCTTGCCATAAGTCGGGAACGAGGGATCGTCTTTTGTGCCTGCGGGTATGGACTGCGCAAAGGCAGGAACACTGAACGACATGATCAGCAGTAATGAGCCCATAAAAGTCAACAGCTTCTGCCGCCGCTTCAAATCACAATAACATGACATCTTTACGTCCTCCTGTTTGTTGAATCCGATATAAATAACGTTACCGTTTACATTCTGAATGTACTATTCACGGTTTCATAACAGATCTCACATATTACGAACTATTGTTTATGTCATACAGCTGTCATTCCGGCCTGTCCGGAATCGTCTTTTCCTTTCAAATATCCCGTTATCTGAATTTCATTATGATACTGTTAATTATTACTCCGCCTTTTTCAGTTTCTCCGCATAATAAGCCGGCAATCCGGCTTCTATAATTGCCGCAGCGGTTTTTTCAATGTCGTAGGCAACCCTGACGAATTCCGACCTCACCGCATCGCCGGTAATATCTACAATCGCCACACATGTCCTCGCGTCGCCGTCTTTGGGTTTTCCGACACTCCCCGCGTTTATGAATATTTTATCGCCCATATCTTTCCTGTACGGCTTGTGGGTGTGTCCGTAGATCATGATATCCGCATCCAGCTTTTCCGCCATTTCCATGAAGAATTTATCCGGTCTGTCCTCAAACCAGTAGAGATTGTTTTTGTGCGGAGCCGCATGGAAAATAGCGATCTTCTTCCCTTCAACCGTAAGACTAATATTGGACGGCAGCCTTCCAAGGTATTCCTTTGTCTTTTCCGAGGCATGCGCTTTTGTCCATGCAAAGGAAAGATCGGCCATCTCTTCCTGCAGAGGATTTTCTGCCTTGCAGCCGCAGTGTTCCCGGTCATTCGCTACCGCATCATCATAGTTGCCCTGAACGCCTTCGATGCCATGCTCAACAAGAAAATCCACAACTTCGTTCACATAAGGCGCATAGCCGCCCAGATCGCCGAGATGATAGATCTTGTCCGCGCCCGCAGAGCGCGCAGCGTCATAAGCAGCCTCCAGGGCCGGAAGATTGCCGTGGATGTCACCGAATATAGCTATTTTCATTTCTCAGCCTCTTGTTAACCCTTTTTAAGTTCACACGCAGAGTCAAACCAGTGTCTTGTGCGGTTGCAAAAGCCGCATACGGAAAGCATTACGGGAACTTCAACCAGAACACCTACCACACATACAAGCGCCGCGCCGGATTCGGGGCCGAAAAGTGTAATCGCAACCGCCACCGCCAGCTCGAAGAAATTACTGGCGCCGATGAGAGCTCCGGGGGCAGCGACGGGGTATGGAACTTTCAGCCACTTCATGAGGCCGTAAGCAAGCGATGAATTGAAGTAAACCTGAATGGTAAGCGGCACGGCTATGAGGAGCACATGGAACAGCCTTCCTGTAATATTGTCGGCCTGAAAGGCAAAGATCATGACTAATGTTGCAAGCAAGGCAGATATGGCTATGGGATGAAGCTTCGGCAGAAAGAAATTGTTGAACCAGTCTATGCCCTTTGCTTTAATAAGCCTGCTTCGGGTTATGACACCGGCTGCAAGCGGTATAACAATAAAAACCGCCACAGAAGTAAAAAGCACTGAAAAGGGCACGATCAGGTTTGACGCGCCGGCGACGAGATATTTAACAATGGGCGCGAAAAGGACAAGCATCAGCAGGTCATTGACCGAGACCTGCACAAGCGTGTAACCGGGATCGCCGTCGGTCAGATAGCTCCATACAAAAACCATTGCGGTGCACGGCGCAGCCGCCAGGATGATGCTGCCGGCGATATACTGGTCGGCTTCCGACGGAGAGATCCAGGGACTGAATATCAGGCGGAAGAACAGATAGCCGATTAAAGCCATACTGAAGGGCTTGACGATCCAGTTGACGAACAGGGTCACGAACAATCCCTTCGGATTCTTGCCCACATTCAGCGCCGACGAGAAATCCACCTTCAGCATCATGGGATATATCATCAGCCATATCAGCACGGCAATGGGTATATTGATCTGCGAGCCTGCGCCGAATTCGAGACCTCGCAGGAAGTTCACCGAATCAGGGGCCAGTTTGCCCAAAATAACACCGCACGCCATGCAGATTGCGACCCAAACCGTCAGGTAGCGGTCAAAAAAACTCATTTTCTTTTCAGTCATAACCTTTTCCTTCCCCTGAGTTCAGATATAAACCCGGAATTGACATCGGGAAACTTTAATGGCCTTCATGGGCAGCCATATCCGGGTCTCGGCGCAGGATACCGCAATCTATTCCGGGAATAAATATCATGCGGTTATCCATTTCTCATATTTATGAGATGAACTGCGCAGTTTTGACGAGACGAGAGATGGCTGCCCATGATAACTATCCATTTGTTCCAACATATGATTTTCCCTCAATGATAAATTTGGTATTGATCTGTTATATATTTCAACAACAGCCTGTCTTACCCGCTCCGCCGCCGCAATCGCAAGTGGGCTCGCCGCCAGTTATCATGCCATTGATTATGGCTGCTGCACATCCGACACCTTTGTCTACCTTGATGGCTCCATAGGCGCAATTACCGGAACAGGCCCCGCATTCCATGCATTTGTCCCGATCCGTAATAACCGCCTTGTGATCCCGCATTTCGAACACGCCATGAGGACAGACTTCGACGCACATCCCGCAGCCGGCGCAGAGATCGGGAAAGATTCCAAGACTCACAACATTTGATAAATATTTCATATTACATTCCATTCAGCAAGTTTATTTACAACCAGGATTATCAACGAAATTGCCGCGCCGCCGATATATAACGGCTCCGCTGTCTTCAGCTCTTTTTTTACACCTGTCATGCCCGTAAATGTGGTGGCTCCCGTAAACTGAAGCGCAAGATAAGAACTGACCAATGGGAAAAACAAATAACTGAAGATCAGCAGCGGCATGCCCCGCTGATCAGGAAGCAAAAACGCGGGCGCAGAAATGAAAATCAGCGCTGCCCCTGCAAGCCAGCCCTTTATCGCAAAAGACCTGAAAGGGATATATGGCAGCAGCGCCGGAGTAAGAAGCGCGCCCGCAATGATTGATATGATCCCCAGAAGCATAAACGGCAATCCGCCTGAAAAAGCGTCACTGAAAATGATTCCTGCCGGCGTAAGCCCGAAATAAATAAGCACAAGCAGCGCATATACAAGAAATTTATTCTTTATATGATGCAGTTCCATGGGAGTGAGGACCAATCTGTCGAGAAATGGGAATGTGACCATTCTCATTTCTTTCACGGCTTTATATCCGGCTGTAATAAATGACGGGATATCTTCAGCGCGCACAGGCCCGAACAATACGTTGAAACCTGTCGCCGACTTTACCTTGTATGCGCCGACACCGGGAGCTCCGAGTTGGGGAACTATTATTCGTCTGCCTGAGACTATCTCTTTCAGTTGTGTAATTGCCATCCTGTTTATAAGTTCTTCCGTCCCGAACGTGCCCTTCCCCGCTGCGCACCAGACATTAATGCCCTTTGTGTCGAGAACCAGTATCCATACATCCAAACCCTTTAGTTCGCGGCGGAGCATGTCAAAGCTTAATTTGTAATTCGCGCTCACAAGGACATCGGAGTTTTTGTCGGGATTGCCGGCAGCGTAGAGTCCGGGTTCGATCCTATAATCGTCTCTGAAGGGGCCGACCCTGCATTTGAAATGCTCCCAATGATCGGCTCGCAACAATTCGGTTGACACCCTTGGAACTGCTCCGACAGGAGTCATCACGCTGCCGATTACCCATTCCGGCTTGTCGTTTACAGAACCAGGGCAGCATGGCCTTTGTGTAATGCTCTGCTCCGAATCGCAAACAGTGTTCGTGCTGCAGCAGCATGATGCCTCCGATTTCTCTTCTTCAAGTTCACTTTTAAATTTCAGTTTGATCATGGATTGGCATATCCTCCATCAATACAGCTGCAAAAGAATCCAGATCATATGTGCAGGCTCCGGCCATCAAACCCTTTGCCAGGCAATATACGATCATCCTGTCAACAGAATTCTTGAACTCTTCGCGCAGGGTTTCTATCTCCCCCATGTTCTCAAAGCCCTTGTACGTCTGCTTTGCAAGAAGATATACATGCGCGCACTCCCTTGCGCCTTCAATGAATCCGGCAAGCTGAACATCAGATTTCGCAGCTTTTAAAATATCGTTAATCATGATATCCTCTCTTTTCTCACCTTACTCAAATGCGCTCCTAATTAGGGCTCCGTACTCACAATCTATTCTTTTTCAAAAGCAAAGAGAGTGAATCCCGGACGATTCCTGAAGCGCTGACCTGTTTAATTCCAATATTGCGTATTACCGATGAAGTCCTCGGCCCGAACGCCCCGGCTATAATGTGTGTGACACCTTTCTTCTTGAGCATATTCATGGCCTCAACACAGGCCCCCGATCCGGGGCGTGTCCGTATGTAGGGATTTTCTATTGCCTCAAGCAGCTTACCTTTCGAGTTAAAGATCAGGAAATAGGGACTCCTTGTCGCAGTTGGCCCAACATTTGAAGAGCCGTCTTTGCCTGCAGACGCAACAGCAACTTTTAAAGGTTCAGACGCAAAAGCGGGAACTGAAACAATTATCAGCAAGGCAGATAAAATTAAGCCAATTTTCAGAAATATCATTTTCCGGTCCATATTGCCCCTATCACAATAGATCAATTATGATATAAATTCCTGCAAACACAAGAGCGGCGCCGCTGAATTTTTTGGCATATACAGCCCAGGATGTGACACCTCGTGATTTGATCAGGCTTTCGGCGATTCCGACAGACAAGCCTGCCGCGAAAATCAGGACGCAATGGCCAATTGCGTATATAAAAAGAAGAAGGCTTCCATACAATATGTCACCCTCCGACGAAACATACCCAAGTATGACCGCAAGCACGGGAGTTGCGCAGGGCGAAGAGATCACGCCTGTAAGCAGACCCAACAAAAACGCGCCGACCAGACCTTTTGATTTGACCTGAACAGTGCGTCCGCAGGCCATTGGCGTTGAAAAGACACCCATAAGATGCAAGCCCATGATTATGGCCAAGGCGGCAAACCCATAGATCAGCCAGTCTCCGAGAAATCCGAGCAATTGGCCAACAAAGGATGCGGCGGCTCCCAACACAGTAAACGTAAGCGAAAGCCCGAGCACAAATACGGCTGAATAGATAGCTGCCCTTCCCTTGTTTCCTTCCGAATATCCGCCCACATAACCGATGACAAGGGGAATAGCGGCAAGCACGCATGGGCTTGCCGCTGAAATCAGTCCTGCCGCAAAAACCAAAAGAAACGCAAGAGCCTGCTGGCCCTGAACAAGCGATTCCATGTCGATTAGCCAGGCTTCCATATCTATATGCCGGCTTTTCCCAGGACGGCTACTATCTTTTCGTATTCATAATAGCCCATATGCCGGTGAAATTCTTTGCCGTTTCTATCAAGAAAAACCTGCGTGGGTATGGCATAAACACCGAACTTTCTTGCCGATTTCTGGTCCTTCTTCACATCCACAAAGATCACTTCAAGTTTGCCTGCATAATCGGCGGAAAGCCTTGCCATAACAGGTCTCATCCTGTCGCAGGGTATACAGCCGACCGAGCCGATTTCGAGCATTACGATTTTGCCTTCGCTCTTTGCTGCGGCAAGGGCGTCGTCAACAGATGAAGCCTGCGCCTGAACAGAGAATAAGATCAGCATCAAAAAAGTGAATAACAGCAACCTAACGTTTATTCGATCCATCCCCATCGTTTTATCTCCCTTTAATTCGCTCTTTCTGTGTTTCCGGTCGCGTCCCGACATAGACAAACCCCGGCCCTTGCGGCCTTGTCGCTGATAAATGAGGCAAGCCGCTCTTTATCGTCAGAGATGGCGTCGCCACCGATTTTTTCGAGCGCCGACAAGAGCAGAAATCTCCTGAACAGGTCGGAATCATCAAGACTGTAATGTATCCATCTGCCCTCTTTCCGGTCCCTGATAAGCCCCGCCTCTTTAAGCGTCGAAAGGTGAAAAGATATCTTCGGTTGGGACATATCGAGGGCAGCCACAATATCGCAGACGCAGAGTTCTCCGTTTTGGAGGAGTTTCAGTATCCTCAGACGTATCTCGTCCGACAAGGCCTTGAAGATGTTCAGTATCTCCTGCATGGTATTACACCTCTGAGTTTATTAACTCTTTTACCTTGGCGAAAGCCGGCAGCGGCTTGCCTGAATGCTTCAGTTTGCCGTTGACCACGAGGCCGGGTGTCGACATCGTATATTTCATGATCTCCTTTATGTCGCTTATCTTTTCGATCTTTGCCTCTATACCAAGCTCTTTGACCGCCTGTTCAGCAAGCTCTTCCATCTTTGCGCAATTTGCGCATCCGGGCCCCAATACCTTGATTTCCATAAACTCCTCCTATAAGATTGCGTTAAACAGATAGCCCACAATAATAATGCCTGCTGCAACCGTGCCGAAGAATACTATGAGAAGCCGCGTCTTCAGCACATTCTTGAGTATAATCGCCTCGGGGAACGAGAGCCCCGTGGTCGCCATCATAAAGGCGAGGACGGTTCCCATTGCCATGCCCTTGCCTACGAGCGCCTGTACGATCGGTATGATGCCTGCAGCGTTGCTGTATAGCGGCACGCCTATCAGCACTGCGACAAGCACGGCAAAAGGGTTGTCCGGCCCGGCGTACTCCACTACAAAATCGGTCGGCACATAGCCGTGAACAAACGCGCCTATACCGACGCCGGCAATGACATACGGCCAAAGTTTATTAAGAAGGTCCTTCGTATAGTCGCGCGCATAGATCAGCTTTCCCCTGAAACTTTGCCGGCTTTCCTCCATACTGCCGACCTTCATTTCCCAGACATAATCCTGCACATACTTTTCCATCCTGAGCTTGCCGATAACTATGCCGGAGATTACAGCCAATACAACACCCGTTGCCGTGTAAATAAGGGCCACTTCCCATCCGAAGAGCCCCCAAAGCATGATCAGGGCGATCTCATTCACCATCGGCGAGGAGATCAGAAATGAGAAGGTAACTCCAAGCGGCACGCCCGCCTCGACAAAGCCTATAAAAAGCGGCACAGCCGAGCAGGAACAGAAGGGCGTCACAATGCCGAGCAGGGCGGCTAATATGTTGCCTATAAACTCTTTTTTATGAGATAAAATGCGCCTCGTCTTTTCAGGGGGAAAGTAGCTTCTTATTACCGCGACTATAAATATGATCGTGGACAGCAGCAAGAAAATCTTGATCGTGTCGTATATAAAGAACTCAAGGGCATCCGATAGTGCGGTCCCGCGCTCGAGGCCGAAAACAGCGTATGTTATATAATCCGAGAATTCCTGCAACATAACCGCCCCCTTTATTTATTAAATATAAACCTTTTTTGATATATTGTCAAGCAGAGGCAGGGAATATGTCGATAGAAAAATAGTATAACTTTTAAAACCGGATTTGCCATTGGAAGGCCCGGCGCAAGCCGTCCTTATAGCGCAGGGGTTGCCGGATCAAGGCGCGATGAATTAGAGAACCATCCCTTTCAAATAAGCCTGTCGCTTCTCTTCCGGAAAGCGCTCGATGGCGTAACGCAGCATCGTCCTCGGCATATCCCTGTAACGCTTCCGCAAAAAAGCCTCTTCGGCGGCAATGTCCCGCTTGCCGATCTCGCGCAGCATCCAGCCCACGGCCTTATGGATAAGATCATGTTCATCATTCAGAAGAGCCTCTGAAATGGAAAGCGCATCCCGGAAGTCGCTTTTTTTAATGAACCAGAAAGTCGCCATGATCGCAATCCTGCGCTCCCATAATGATTTGGAGCGCGCCAGTTTCATCAGTATCGACCTGTCCCGCTCCTCAAGGCTCCTGCCGACGATCTGCGGGGCCGACAGGTCTACAAGGTCCCAGTTGTTGATATACGCGGTATGTTTGAGATAGGCGGAGAATATCTTTTGCCTCTCCTTTTCATCGCCCCTTGCATATTGGTCGGATAGTATCATGAGCGCGAGCAGGCGCTCTTCGTGGACCGGAGATTTCAGAATACCTTTTATGGCCGTGAGCGGAGCATGTCTGAAGGCCCGGGCCACCATACGGGCCTGCGGGACCCTGACGCCTATAAAGATATCGCCCTCTCCATACTCGCCAGGCCCGGTCTTGAAGAAACGCTGCAGGATCTTCGCCTGTCGCGGATCGGCATGACTGTTGGCGGCAATTCTCAGTTGCTCCGATGTAATAGCTGAAGACATATATAAGATTAAAGTTCGATCTTCTGTTTCTCGGCGAGAGCCCGCAGGTCTCTGGTTATCTCTTTCGACGCGGGATTTATCTCCCACGCCTTGGTGATGGCCTCTATTGCAGCGTCCTTCTCTCCCATTTCGAGATATGTCTTTCCTATGAAATGATAGATGTCGGCGTTATGCGGGGTCAAAAAGAGTATCTGCCGATAAATTTCGAGGGCGTGTCCGGGCTTTGAGTTTTTCCGGTATGCCTCTGCAAGGCTCTTCATTACGGCAAAGTCGGAAGGGTTCCTCCGGTTCGCCGCCCTGAACGCCGCAAGAGCCTTCTCATACTCGCCGTTGGCCATATAAAGTTCGCCCAATAAATGCTCCGACATGGACGGATCATGGTTCAATTCTCCGGATGCGTCCTTCAACAGGGCCATGGCCTTTTCAGGCTCATCCGTCTTAACATATAATTTACTGAGCGTCACAAGCCTGTCGGCATTGGAAGAACTTATCCTGTTCGCCGTTTCATAGTTCTCGACCGCCAGGAGCGCGTCTCCCTGATCTTCGTATAATTTACCCAATGCGTCGTACGCCTTTACGAAAAGAGGCTTCCTTTCTATGGCAGCCCTGAAATAATTTGCCGCCCTGTCCGGCAAGCCCTTGTGCACCGATATCTGCCCCATATAAAAGAACAGGGCAGGCGACTCCGGGTCATCACAAAGCGCCTCCTGAATCTCCTCCTCGGCGGCCTGTATATTGAATGAATCCATATGCTGCCTGTATTTATTGATATGTTTTTCGACCGGTGTGGGATGGATCTTTCTCCTCAGGACCTCGATTATCTTTTCCTCAAGGGTGGTCATGACAAAAGGCTTTATTATGTAACCGCCCCCGCCGTCTTCCGCCGCCCTTGCGACTACATTCCGCCTCGCCTCGGCGGTCACGAATATAAAGCTCATATCGCCGATTTTTTTATTCGACCGAACAAGCCTGAAAAGTTCCATGCCGTTCATTTCAGGCATGATAATATCGCAAATAATGAGATCAACAGCCGAGTTCTGTATGTATGAATTTGCCGCAGCCCCATTTTCCGCATAAAGTAAACTCCCAAACCCCATGCGCGACAACATATTGCCGATGGTGCGGCGCATCGGGGCCTCGTCGTCCACAATCAGTATAAGACTGTTCAGATATTCGAGCGGGACCGTCATTTGAAGCCTCCTCCCGTCAATGTCTCGGGCAGTGTAAAAACGAATTTAGCGCCTCCGGATTCGGAATCCTCGACCCATATAAGTCCGCCGTGCGCCTCTACAACAAGCTTGCAGAATGTGAGTCCCATACCGCTGCCGGCGCCCGGTTTAATGATATCGTCTCCGCCCATGCAATATTTTTCGAACACCCTTTCGCGCATATCAACGGGGACGCCCTTACCCTGGTCCGAAACGCTCACAAGCGCCTCTTTTGATTCTTTATCATAAACGACTTCAATAATGATCACGCTGCCTTCAGGTGTGTGGGACACGGCGTTGCGCAGCAGGTTGACCAATACCCTTCCGATAAGACTTTCATCTATATAGCTGATATGGGAAATCGCGTCGATCCTGAGCGCTATATTTTCCCTGGATAATAAATTCGCAAATGAAGCCGCCTCCCTTTCAATCAGGACCCTGAGGTCGACGTCTTCGCGGTAAATCGATATCGCCCCGTCCTCCATCTTCATTACGTCCAGGAGGTCCGTCACCATGTTCCGCATCCTGAAGACATCCTCTGTTGCAAGGCCGAGACATTCGGCCTGCTCCGGGGTGAGCGGATCAAAGCCCAGCATGTCGAGATTGGCTACGATAGTGCTGATGGGCCCCTTGAGGTCATGGATGATAAAGGCCGTCAGCCCCGTCTTCATTTCATTCAGTCTCTGCAGCTCCCTGTTGGCCTCTTCAAGCTTTACGACCTTTGTCTCGAGCTGTTCCCTGCTCAATACCGCATAGAGATAGGCGGCAAAATGTTTTATAAGGGCCACGGCGCGGCGCTCGGTTTCTTCATCCACCTTGTCGCCGCTGCTGAAATCGGTGAAGTTAATCACACCGAGCCTCTTGCCGAGATGCTTTATCGGAATACTCAGTGAATACCCGGAATCATAGTGTGAAGAATCAGGGATGTCGAAGAACAACCGGTCCCCTGCCGCCACATGAAAAGGCTCGTCGTCAATGATCGCCCTGGTTGAGACGGTAATATCCGAGAGATTCCTTGAAAGACCTATTATGTCTTTATTGGTCGAGGCCCTGACCTCAACGGTCATCTCATCATAGTTGATGATCATTATGGAACAGTTGGCGGCCCTGAGATATCCGGACAGGATCGGGATGATGTCCTGCAATTTCCTGTTCAGAGGCTCCGGATCATTCAGCATGACCGTACCCATTTCAAAACTTGTCTGCTCAAGCGATCTTTCGCGCATAGCCCGCCCTTTTCGACTATTCAGGACTGCATCAGTTCCCTTGACCTTTTTGCCGCGGCTTCGAGATAGTCCCTGAACTTCTCGGGTATCAGCCACCTGATCCCGAACTTTTCGGCCCACTTTATCAGCCCCTGGTCGGCGGTGACAAGAAGGGCGTCCAGCTCCATGGCAAGAAGGAGCAGATCGACATCTTCCCTGCTGTCGATTATACCCTCACGCAGGGCCTCGCGATATTTCTTGCGCAGGTCCTGTATGATCTCGTCGACCTTTTTCTTTTCCGTGGCGCGCACGGCGGATTCCGCGACCCTGAGTCCGCGGTTTACCCTGTCGCGCATATCCTCTATAAGTTCGTAAAGCAGCACCGCCGGGCATTTGAGTTCATATTTTTTGGGCGGCTTCTGGCGCAGTATGAGCAGGAGCTCTCCGTCGATCCTGTCCTTGTCCGCAAAATTAAGCAGCTCATGAAATGTGGAAGGCGGCATATAAAACTCGTGGGTATGAATGCCTGCGGCTATGGAAAGAAAGACGTTAAGGGCCTCTGTCGGGTTGGCGCCGAGGCTGTTCTTCACATCGGGGTTTACGAAGAGACTGGTGTCGAGCGCAACCCTCTCTTTAAGCAAAGAAGACGGCAATATGCGCGAAACGCTTTCGCTTTCACCTTCTTCCGCCATATTGTCGGTCTCTGAAATAATACCCATATCAGTAGTTAAACATCAAGCGCAAGCGAATTCCATGTGAGGCAGTCCGGGCATCTGCCCGACCAGTCCGGGGATGAATGCCCGCAAGCCCCGCATTTGAAGACTATCACTCCGGAGCGCCTGATATCAGTGGCCTTCCTCAACTCATCCAGTGCCCTGTTGGTCTGGTTGCGCTTCCGGTAAAGTTCCGCCTTGACCACATGCAGGTCCGGATTGGAATACATACCGGAATCGATTGCCTCAAGCGTCTCGATGGCGTCATCCACCATCTCGAGCCTCGCGTACAGCTTGCCGAGCATGAACTTCAGCCCCTTGTCGCGCGGGGCCTTTGAAATGGCGTTCTGATAAATGCGGAGCAGTCTGCCGGGTTCGCCTTCGGCTATCAGCAGGTCTTCAAGCCGCGCAAGTATTACATTGGAGCGGAGCGTTTCATAACTCTTTTCGAGGAAATTGATGGCCTCTTCGTTGTCCCTCTGCGCCACCATGACCTCGGCAAGAGCGACATATGCGGGCAGAAAGGTTGCGTCCGTCTTGACCAGCGTCCTGAAGGCCTTTTCGGCCTTTTCTATGTCGCCGCTCTCGAGGCTTGCCCTGCCGTATTCATAGTTGAAGCCGAGCAGTTTCTTTTCTTCCCTCTGCCTCTCCTTTTCTTTATTGACGAGCTTGACGATATTCTTCTGCAGGGAGAGGAGTTCATCCCACCTGCCTGCTTTTTCGAGAATGCCCTGCTTGCGGTATAGGGCCGTAAGGTTATCGGAATCCATATCTATGATCTCGTCGAGTATCTTTAGCGCGCTGTCGTCCTTGCCGGTTTTTTCGAGCGCCCCGTCCATCAGCAGCAGGGCCTGGATATTTTTGGGGCTTATGTCCCGCGCATTCCTGTAATAGCCGATCGCCGCCGTATAGTCCTCATTCCTGAAAGCAATGTCCCCGAGCCTCAGCAGGGCATCCGCATGTTCCGGGTCTTCCTTCAGCACGGCCTTAAGCTCCTCGCGCGCCTCTTCCTCCCTGTTGCCGAGCATGGCGTTAAGCGCCTTCGCATAATACTCCTGTATCCTCGCCTCTTTCTTCTGCTTCTTCTGCAACTGCATGGCGTCTATAACCCGTTTTGTATCCCGCACAAAAAAATAGAAGAGCACAAGCATTGCGCCGACCACAAGTGAAAGGAGTATCAGGGCTATCTTCGCCATCTCGTACTCATTACCGAACGGCATCTTGATATTGATGGAGCCGGTGTTTTCGACAGCAAAGAGACCGAGCGCCGCCAGGAAGACCAGTATGACGAAAATCGAGAGTTTGCCCATTAGTGATGGTACTCCTTACCCTTTAATATAGTAAAGGCACGGTAAAGCTGCTCAAGGAACAGCAGCCGCGCCATCTCGTGCGTCAGCGTCATCATTGAAAGGGCTATGGTCCCCTTTGCCTTTTGCCTGACCTCATCGTTCACTCCAAAGGCCCCGCCCATCACAAATTCGATCCGGTCATGCCCCTGCAGAAAACGGGCGAACTCAACCGACGTATATTGTCTGCCCCTTTCGTCAAGGAGGTAATAGTCGGTTGTCTGTTTAAGAATTTTTTTGGACTCGGCAGCCTGCGCCGCATCCACGGGCTTTCCCCTCTCTTCCCTGACTTCGACAACCGAGAGCTGCGCCATGGGCGTCAGGAGTTTGAGATAATAATTAATCCCCTCTGCCAGGCTCCTGTCTTTTGTCTTCCCCGGCCATAGAATCTTTATCTTTTGCATTAAGCGATATCCTCGGCGCATCCAGCCAGAACTTTTCGAGTTCATAATAATGTCTGGTCTCATCCTCGAAGATATGGACGACCACATCTCCGTAATCTATAAGCGTCCAGTGAGCATGGTCTTCGCCTTCAATACCTATGGGCCTAACCCCTTCTTCCCGCAACCGCCTCTCTATATTGCCGGAGATTGCCTTGACCTGCGTAACGCTTTCACCGGAGCATACGACAAAATAATCGGCAATTGCAGTAAGCTTCCTGAGATCGAGGATTATCGTCTCTTTTGCCTTTTTGTCGAGCGCCGCTTCCGCTGCCTTTAAACTCCTGCCCCTGCTGTTTATTTTGTTCGGTCTCCTTATATTGATTTTCCCTATTATATCAAAAATACCCGAAACCTTACCCGGAGCCGATACGCCGTTCCAGAACAAACCGCGTTATGACAAGTGAAGCAACAGCCGCAGTCTCTGCGCGCAGTATCCGGCGTCCAAGCGTGGCCCTGATAAATCCGGCCTGTTCCGCCGCCCCGAATTCAGCCGGCGAAAACCCGCCTTCAGGTCCTATGAGAATATATATCCGGCGGGCCGGGCCGCCCATAAGGTCAAGAGCTTCATCCACAGGCCTGCCCCAGTCTTCCATGAATATCAGTTTCCCTGAATCGCCGGCTAAAACAGCGGCTTTGATAAAATCGTTAAACGCAACCGGTTCATGCACAACAGGTATAAGTGCCCCGCCGCATTGTTCGACGGACTCCTCCGCGATCTTTCGCCAGCGTTCGGTCTTCCCGGTCCTCCTTACCTGGCACCTCTCTGCGATCAGGGGGATTATCTCTCCTGCCCCGACCTCCGTCGCCTTCTGCATCACAAAATCCATCTTCTCTCCCTTCAGCACGGACTGGCAGAGGACAAGCTCAACCGGGAAACCGGTGTCGACGGGAAGTTCCTGGAGGATATCGATATGGACATTTTTCTTTTGGACGGAAGAGATAACAGCGCGGTATGAGCGGCCCATGCCGTCGATGGCTATAAACTCATCGCCCTTTTCGAGCCTCATTACAGCGGCGATATGGCGGCATTTATCGGGAGGGAGGGCTATTCCGGCCCCCAGGCTTATCAACTCAGGCGGTAGATATATACGCATAATTTAAATTCCACATTTCCGGTCAAAACAGACATCACGGTTAATCGTATCGAAGGCCCGGTTCAGGTCGCTGAGTTTCAAATTCCCGACATAATGTCCTGCGCCATTTCCCGGTCTGAGTTAGCTATGGCGGCTTATATGTTTTGGCGAACCGGGATGCGGACACCCATAAGGTCCGAACATGTCCGTAATCGCAATAAGACTCCCGCCCGTTCTATATCGAAAATATGTCCTTGAGCTTTCCCCTGAATCCCTTTGCCGTTTCCTCTTCGGATTCGTCACATGTCCGGGCAAACTCTTCAAGCAACTCTCTCTGCCGCTCGGTAAGGCTTACAGGCACCTTTATGGAGACCTCCACTATAATATCTCCCCTGTACTGGCTGCCAAGCTTGGGCATACCCTTACCCTTCATATGAAACTGCTTGCCAGACTGTGTGCCCGCAGGTATCTTCAATCTCGAACTGCCGCTTAACCCCGGGACCTCTATCTCTCCGCCGAGCACAGCAGTGGTGAACGATATCGGGATATCGCAATACAGGTTCAGGCCTTCACGCTTGAATATCTTATGGGTCTCTACCGTAAGGACAATATACAGGTCTCCGGGGGGACCGCCAAAGCTGCCGAAGTCACCTTCGCCGCTCAATCTGAGACGCGAACCGTTATCCACACCCGAAGGGATTTTCACACTCAGGTCCTTCTGGACCTTTACCTTGCCTTCGCCCCTGCATGCGCCGCAGGGATGGGTTATGATCTTGCCGGTGGCATGACACTTGCCGCACGGCTTTGAAACACTGAAAAACCCCTGCTGATAACGCACATGCCCTGTGCCCTTGCAATTCGAACAGGTAACAGGCGGCTTCCCCGGTTGGCTTCCCGAGCCGCCGCAGGATTCGCATGTCTGCCAGCGCGGTATCCTGATCTCTTTATCTGCGCCGAACGCCGCCTCTTCAAGGGTAATGTTAAGGTTATACCTGAGATCGGCGCCCTGGGTAGGCCTCTGCCTTTTCGTCCCGCCGAAAAAATCTTCGAATATATTCTCGAAAATATCCGTAAACGGCCCTGTTGCGCCAAAACCGCCGAACCCTGCCGCCTGGCCAAAGCCGTCGGTATTACCGAACTGGTCATAATGCGCCCTCTTTTCAGGGTCGCTGAGACAGCTGTATGCCTCGCTGATATCCTTGAACTTCTCTTCGGACTCCTTGTTGCCGAGATTGCGGTCGGGATGATACTTGAGCGCAAGCTTCCGATAGGCCTTTTTCAGCTCATCAGGCGAAGCGTCGCGGCCCACACCGAGTGTTTCGTAATAATCATTAGCCATAATAAATCAACTTCCTTTATATATCAGGACTTCACAGTGTTGCCTGTGTTGCTTGCCGAGCCGGGTATTAACCTTTTATTATACCAGATATCCGGCAGGTCATCCCACCCCCCTATTTAACGGTATTTGATTACGGCAGTATTCCGGAAATCGAATAAAACTTATTGAATTCCCCCACAGTCTGAACGCTGAAGCTCATAGAGGCGAATCATAGAGCTGAATTGCGGCGCGCCAAATTATTACATTGTTCAAGCGGCAGCTTCCATACAAACAGAGACTGCTGTTATGCCGGGACCGGCTGTTGGCTTATGAGCCGCAATGAGAGTCCCCGCAGCGGGTATCCTTACCGCAACAGGTTACGCCCGTGCCAGCAAAGGAACAGTCCTGTTTTTTTGTTTCATAACCGCCCCAGCTGCCCCTATTTACAAGAAAACCCGTGCCGCCACTGATCAACCGATGAACGCTTCCGCAGCATTCCGGGCATTCGGTAAGGGGCGCATCATTCATTGATTGCGAACGATCAAACTTTATTCCGCATTTCTCACACTGATATTCATAGATCATAAGTCATTCCTCCGCTAAATTATTAGGGATCATTTCAGGTCCGCTCACTCAGTTTATTCCATCACTGCTATTACCGGCTTCCGGACGCGGACCGAATTTCATCATACCGATCATGCCGGCCTCTCCAAAAGCTTACCATTAATTATAAGATAAATGAGATCATGATTACCCTGTTTCCCGTCAGCGTGATAATTGCATGCTTGCAGCCCGGACCCGGCTCCCGGTTAAAACAGTTTACGGAATCGTATCTATACCCCAAAATTTATAGCCGTTATCCGTTTTTATAAACTGGAAGAAATGTTGCCCGCCCTCATGTTTTGGGCCCAGCTCTCCGGGATTCGTTGTAGTGATTATAACCTCGTAGATTTTTTTGCCGTTTGAATCTTCCGATCCGTACGACGGCTTGCGGGTCTGCAATTTTTTCTTGAAATCCCGTTTGAAGATTATCGGATAATCCTCCCTGCAGAACCTGTCGACAGGAATAAAGACCTCCTCTTTATACAGTTTTTCATACCAGTCGGGGTCTGTTTTCATAGACCTTGTCATTTCCCTGTCTTTTTCTTCTGTGTTGTCCACACATAAAAGACAACGGATTTTGCCGGCAGAAAGTCCCTTGAGCTTTTTCATATCATCGGTTGAAACCGCCTTGAGAAAACTTTTCCAGGCAATCGCCAATTCGGCTTCTTCACCGGGATTTAATATATCAAACCCAAATGAACGGATCGGTCCGGCCATCAGGAGAGAGAAGATCAATATGATAAATAATATTCTTTTCATCGTTCCGGAAGACACCGCCGGGCGTTATTCGGCTTGACGTCGTCTCCTTTATCCGGTAGCGTACGTACTCCGTTGGTTCAGTTGCATCTGAAATAGCTGTTGCACTTGGCCCCTGCGTCATAGCTGCTTCTAAAGCATCTGCAGGTGCAGCCATTGGAATAAAAATATCCCCAGGGACAGCAGAAAGCCCTGCCGCAGCTGGGATGCTCGCAATATACAGCCCCGGGGCACGGACTGCTTTTAGCCGCTACAACAACAGGATTTACAGTGCCTGCCGCGCCGCATGTCACAGGCGCTGCCGACGAGCCGGATTCCGACAATGCAATTATGGAGCTTTCGTTATTATCAGCCTGAACAACCGCCGCCCACATTAAGGTTACAAGAGCAACCATGCAGCATATCACTTTTAATGATTTTCTCATGTCTTCCTCCCTTTCGCAATAAATTGTCCGCTTTTATATCGCCGGGGTTGAATCCGGCGTCCGCCTCTATCCGAAACACGTATTTATCTTGCCTGCTTTGCGGCTTCCTCAAGCATCCTGATGACTTTTTCATGCTTCGTTTCCCTTGCGGAATCCAGAGCCGTAAGACCCTTGTCATTCTTGATATTTATATCTGCGCCCTTGTCGAGAAGCAGTCTCACAACTTCTGTGCGGCCCGCATAAGCAGCCCTTCTTAACGCGGTATCGCCGAAACTATCTTTTGCATTGACATCAACTCCCAGACCGAGCAGCAGGCGCACAAGGTTTGCGTCGGTTGCGCCCCAAAGCGCCGTACGGCCATATCTATCTTTTACTTTTGCGTCCGCGCCCTTGTCGACAAGCAGACGCACGACATCTATTTTGTCATCCCATGCGGCCGATAACAACGCCGTAGCGCCATTGTGATCTTTTGCGTTTTTGTCTGCGCCGCGGGCAAGCAGCATGCGCAGAACATCTATTCTGCCTCCTTCAGCAGCCTTTATCAGGGCTGTATCATTCAAAACAGGGCCTTTTGTTTCGATAGCCGCGCCGCGGTCGAGCAGGAAGCGTACAGTTTCGGTATGACCATTGGCGGCAGCGTTCAGCATAGCCGTTTCACCATCATGCCCTTTGGCGCTGCCTTTATAGCCTTTTTCCAACAGCAGACGCACAACTTCCAAATGGCCGCCTGCGCCTGCCTCTATCAATGCCGTATACCCTCCAAGGGCTTCTTTGGCATGAATATCAGCGCCTTTATCTATGAACAGCTGCACGATGTCGGAATGGCCCGCCTTGGCCGCCACTATCAGCGCGGTAAACCCCATAACATCCTTAGCGTGGATATCAGCGCCCTTGCCGATAAGCAAACGCACAAAAACAGTTTTGCCATTCCAGGCAGCCTTCATCAGGGCCGTATAACCACTTCTGTCTTTGGCATTTATGTCGGCTCCTTTATCAATCAATAAACTCGCAATGTCATAATGGCCCTTTGACACAGCGGATATTAACGCCGACATGCCGCCCTTCTCCGCGGCATTTATATCCGCGCCCCGGCCGAGCATCAAACGTACAATGTCCGCATGGCCTCTATAGGCGGCCCAGATCAACGCTGTCGCTCCATATTTATCTTTTGCATTAACAGCCGCCCCCTCATCGAGCCGGACACGCACATCATCGATCTTGCCGTTTTTTGCCGCGTCTATAAGCTTGTCCTCAAGCTCTCCTGCCGACGCCGCAGATATCGACAGAAACAGCGCAACAAAAACCGCAATCACGCTGAATATCTTTCTCATTGTTTTTCTCCTCCAATTCCTGATATATACCTTTTTAAACATCGTCTGCCTGACGTTCTGTATCCGCATTATCTTTTGCGCACCGGCCAGACCAGATCCTCATATGAAATATCGCCACCGTTGATACCGCCTCCGCCCATTTCGACTCCCCATGCATCGTCACCCAGCTGTAATGAATGGAGCGGCCCCCATGTTGTAGACCAATAGCGGTCTGACTGGACATTGACAAACGGGTCTCCATTTTTCCACTGCGCCCGTCCCGTTGAGTCGGTGAGTACGGGATTCCTGTATCCCTTCTCCTTGGCGTCTTTGATCATCTCAACCCATTCTTTTCTCGTCGGCAAACGCCAGTCCCCTTCTTTTGAGCCATCCGCCAGACCGCAGATTCCGTCTTTCAGTCCTTTGGCCCACTTCATGCCCTTCCGTAATGCAAGCCTCGGGTCCTGCCTGGACACCCCTCCGGATGTGTCTCTGCAGTTTGCGTCCCTGAGCCAGACCAGCCCTGTCCTGCAATCCGTCACGGTCCCGTTTTTGTTGTCCCTGTAAACGCCCGGACAATCCGCCGCATACGCAAAGGCCGTAAAAGCGACCACGACAAAAACCGTCATGGCTATCCTGAATAACATATTATCTCCTCCCTTAAGCTGTCCTCTTACCCGCGCACTCCGCAAACAGCAGGATTGACATTACGATGCGGGTCCAGCTTTTTTTCGACCCTATTACGGAACCCTTCCACCGCATGATTGTAATTTTCCCTCCAGCCGCGATCTTTAAGCTTCAGGTCTTCAACTATGAGGGCTATGGGCTTGGGCGTAACCCTGGGGTTATCAAAATCCGCTGTATCGGATGTCGTCACCTTAAGATATACCTCTTCCTTACCCAGCTTTCTGAGATCGAAGCTCACGCTGCCGAACCCGTTTCCGCCTATTACTTTCCTGCCTTTTGCGAGCGGTTTATAACTGTTCTCGTCTCCTGTCGCGCTGTATTCAACCTTGAAATGGACTCCGGGCCGGCCGATCACATTGAGCGTCACCTTTGCCATCTCGCCCTTGCGCAGTATCTGGATAACTTCCTGTTTTACCGCCTCTGCCCCGATAGTCATCTTCGAAGTCTCAAGCACGGAGACCTGCTTTATACCTTTGTCCGCTGCCATGGCTACTGAAGGAACCATAAATGCCGCTGCCATAAATCCTGCCACCAATGTCTTTATAAATGCGTCTCTAAGCATATCTGTTCTCCTTTTTTAACCGTTTCCTTTTATTCCGCAAATGGCGGATAGCAGTTCCATAACCGCAGCTAATGTTATTTTGACAATACACGTTAAGACTTTGTTCCATATACTCCAAAAAACAGATCAGTCGCCAAGCTATTTCTGCCCGCCTGCAGGGCTGTTTTTCTTCACGGCTTCCTGAAGCATCCTTACGATCTCTTCGTGCTTCCTCTCTTTCGCTAAATCAAGCGCAGTACGGCCATCTTTATCTTTTGCTTTTATGTCCGCACCTTTTGATATAAGAAACCTTACGACTTCCGGATCGCCCCATATGCAGGCCTGTCTGAGAGGAGTGTACCCATAAATGTTTTTTGTGTTGACATCCGCACCCTTATCAGCAAGATAGGCTATAACGTCCGGATGTTTTTCATGTACTGCCGCGTAAAGGGCGGTATTACCTTCAAAATTCTGTGCGTTGAGATTGGCCCCGGCATCGATAAGTAATTTAACTATTGCGATATGTCCATAATGGGCCGCATTGTGCAAAAATGTAATATGGTCTTTTTCATCACTGTAATTGACATCCGCGCCTTCGGCCATAAGTATCTTGACCATATCAGCGTCGCTATTCCCCTGATTAAGATATTGGAAAAGCGCCTTTGAAGCAGCGTTGCTGTCAGCCGGGCGTACTTTAGCGAGCAGCAGCCTGACGACTTCAGGGCGGTTATTCTGGCAGGCAAAATAGAGCGGCGTAAGGCCTTTCTCTGTTTTCTTATCTATCTGTGCGCCTTGATCGAGCAGCAGCCTGACTATTTCGAGATGTCCATTCGCAGCGGCGATCATGAGCGGCGTAAAGCCGCCATGCACGACCTTGTCCACCTGCGCTCCCTTGGCAAGCAGCAACCTGACTACCTCAATGCGGCCATTTTGACTCGCAACATAAAGCGGCGTGGGGCCATCATTTGTTGTCTTCTCTTCACGGCTGCCTTTCCCCAAAAAACTGTCCAATATATCACTATCATCACCGACCTGCGGCTTAACGATGTGATCCATTGCCTTATTAACCTGCGCGCCTTTATCAAGCAGTATCCTGACTATATCAAGATGCCCATTCGAACTGGCAATGACGAGCGGCGTCCAGCCGTCATAAACAGCCTGATCTGCCTTGGCGCCATTATCAAGCAGCAGCCTGACTATTCCAGCATGATTGTGCAAAATAGCTATATAAAGTGGGGTAACACCGTCAGTTGTTGCCTTATCCGCCTCAGCGCCCTTTGCAAGCAGCAGCCTGGCGATTTCAGAATGACCGCTTTCGCTCGCAAAAATAAGCGGGACAGCTCCATTAATATTTGCCTTATTCACCTGAGCGCCTTTATCAAGCAGCAACCTTACGATATCAAGATAATCTTTTTTAGCTGCGACCATCAATAATGTACTTCCCCTGGGATTGGTCGCGTTAACGTCTGCACCCTGATCTATGAGGGACCTGATTTCGCCTATCTGCCCAGCAGACAAATTCTCATTGATCATTGCCTCCAGCTTCTCTGTTGCCACCTCGTAATATCCGGCAAGACACTCACTATTGCCTGCTGCCAGGAGTAACGTAAAGGATATTAACCATTTAGCAATCGTCTTCTGCCTCATAATTCACCCTCCCTGCCTCAACCTCAGCCGATGCCGTTAACCAGCCTCTTCGCCGTACCTGTTTATTGCCATGTATTTCCTGTATTCTCTATTTATCTGATAAATGCTCCGTGTATGGCTTGCCTTCCTTGTACAGGCTAAGGCGTGTGGAAAATTCCTTGATGTTTGCCTGTGCCGCCTCGCTTTTTCGAAGCAAATCCAGCGCCGCCTGCTGGGTTTCAACAGCCTGCCTGAAATCGCCATTTCTTGCCTGAGCAGCCGCCAATGTGTCAAGAGATTGGGCGCTTCTTTCGATGCTTACCGCCTTAAGCGCAAAGCTTACCGCCTCCCGGCCGTCATGAATTTTTGCGTCGGGACAGGTCGCCAGTAACCAGGCCAGAGCGTTTGCTGCAGCGGGGTTTGTTGGATAATATTTTGCAGTCAATATTTCAGCCCTGCGCAGGTCTTTAAGAGCAGACTCGCACAGCCCCATCTCGGCAAGAAGCCGTCCGCGATCAAAAAGCACAGCTATCGCATCAGAATTGGACACTAACGCCTTATCGAAATCGGCCACGGCAAGCTTACGTTGCCCCATCGCCCAATATGTCAGGCCACGCTGGTGCAACGCCCAAACATGGCCTCCTGTTGCCGGAATAAAAAGGTTATAGTCGGCAAGCGCCTCCGCATAGCGGCGCAGTTCGAACAAAGCATTACCACGCAGAAAATGAATTTCGTTGCGCTGATATTCCGCATAAAATTTACCGGATTCAAGACACGCTGTATACAGGCGCACCTTGGCCTGTGGCTCTGCGGTTTCTTTTGCCCTCTCGCACTGGTACGGCAAAGGGGGCCTCTTCGTCAATGCCTGCACATTGACAGCCAATAGCAGTAAAGCGCTGACAGCAAGAACAGCAAGCATACAAACCACTTTAATTGTCTTCATCTATCTCTCCTCTGCCGGACGGATGTTGTTTTTGTGGTAATGCTCTGAATCATTTTTTTTATAATTGAATTTGATTACTTGGCCTGACCGTAGGACCCCTGGCCAAAACCCTTCCATGAATCCGGACAAGCATGCATTTTCCCATGGATATCGCGACACCATCCCCTGTCCCTGATCTTGACCCGCTCCACCGTCAGAACCAGCGGCTTAGGCGTCATGCGAGGCTCTGCGAAATCCGCCGTGTCGGATGTCGTCACCTTAAGATATACCTCTTCCTTACCCAGCTTTCTGAGGTCGAAGCTCACGCTGCCGAACCCATTTCCGCCTATCACTTTCCTGCCCTTCGGCACAGGCTTGTAGCTGCCCTCTTCTCCGCTTGCGCTGTATTCAACCCTGAAAAACACTCCCGGCCGGCCGATCACATTGAGCGTTACCTTTGCCATCTCGCCCTTGCGCAGTATCTGGATAACTTCCTGTTTTACCGCCTCTGCCCCGATAGTCATCTTCGAGGTCTCAAGCACAGGAGCCTGCCCGGCCTTGTCCGCTGCCGGGACAACTGAAGGGACCATAAACGCCGCTGCCATAAATCCCGCGACCAATGTCTTTACAAATGCGCCTCTAAGCATGGCTGTTCTCCTTTTTAAACCGTTTCCCTTTATTCCGCAAAAGGCGGCTTGCAGCCTCAAAACCCCCGGCTCATGTTCTTTGGACAATACGTGTCGGGATTTTGTTCCATATATCCTAAAAATATTAGCCGCCCGGAATATTTCTACCTGCATGGCCTTTATATCCATCATCCGGCTTGGCATCATCCGATACAGTTGCGCCGCGCCCCCTTATTTTATCTACCTTTCCCGAGGCAAATCACTTTACCTCCTTTACCTCCAGTTCATACTCTTTGGGAATAATAATTGTAACAATGACCTTGTTGTTCTCGTTTCCTTTTGAAGAAGATTTAATGAAAACCGGTTCGGAATAGATCGTCTCAAAAAGCGGCTTGCGACCAGGACAAAACATCTGCGTCTGCATTATCCCGGCATCGAAAAAATATGTGTCATGCAACCCGTCGCCTTCCCCGGAAACCCGGACGTTGGTCATTAATAAACCATACGAATTGCAGCCGTCTTTACGCAGCGCTTTTGCCAGCCTGACTTCCAACCCCTTTACATTTTCGGCTGAGATGACTTTGGCAACATACGCCTTTTGACCATCTTCTACCTTGAGGCCTTCGGCAAAGGCCAAAGGACTGAGTGATAAAAAAACGAGAATTGTTAACAGCATCGGAGCTTTCATAATCAATGATCTCTTCATTTTATCCTCCCGCGCCTATATGGCAAAGCCGCCGTCATGGCCGACTAATCGGCCCCGACCACAGAGACATTCCCTCTCATTTGCAAACTGCCCCATATGTCCCGATACCAGCCGCGCCGGGGCTTTCCCCTGTTTATCGCTGAACGGGCTGAGGGCTTACCACCAGGTTTACCGTCACGGTCTCATCACCATAAAAAACTCCACTACAGGATACATTCATAAATTTCAGTTTGACCAGCCAGTTACCGAGCGCGGTCGGGGTGCCGATAATCTTGAAGCCCTGAAGCGCCAGCCCGGGAGGAAAAGGGCCGTCGACAATCTGTGGACCAAGGGCGCTCCAGCCACCGGGACACTGAGCCCTCGGCTCTACTGCCATATGATAGTTAATTGTAAGGCTGACATAATTATTTCCATCATAAGAAATGCCAAGGGGCCCTGCCGCCTTTGCGGGCTGCGCAAAACAGCACATGACTCCAAACGCAAATGTGAAAGACACAGCGATTACCGCCCATTTAAATTTGCCCATTTTAAAATCCTCCTTTAATTAATATGAATGCGTCTGCATTTAACCTTCTTGAGCGCTTGCGCCTTAAACAGCCCGGCCCTGTCTCGGTAAAAACTCCGGCCTGTCCATTCTCCCTGACGCTCGTTTCTTTATTCATAGAATAGCATAATAATTCTTGAAACAATCAGCTATATTCGCGCAACAGATCCGGGTGCATTACTGCATGCCTTTCTGCCCGAAGACTTCCTTTGATTATGGAGGTTTATGAGCTTTAAAGTCGCAATATGTTTCAGCATCTTGCCAAAGCCCCACTATCTTTTTAAGACAAAAGCAGCGGAGCTTTTGTTCCCAATGACGCCACATCCAAAAAAACAAAAAACCGGACTATCAAAGCTTTCCTTAAACAGTTCGATCTCCATATGCGCCGGACATGTCATATTCCCTCCCCCTCGGGCAGATGTTGAGGGACAATTGTCACTTTAATACGCTCACTATTTATGTAATAAATACATAGTGGTATATAAACTTGTCCTATTAAAAAGGTTTTTATTTCATCCGGCCAACAATATATTTAAGCAAATCAATATATTATCAATTTCAGCTTAATGCGCATTAAAATTGCATGCTCTTTATTACCAACGCTGTATTAATTTCATATTTACGATTCATTTTAATTTGCGAAGGCCGTAAAATAATCACAGGAGGGCGCTAAAGACATGAAAACAGATAAAGACAGTGAACGCCTTATTGCTTCCGGGGTCATACGGAACATTGAGAATACCCTGATATATTTAAGGCAAGGGTTATCCTGCCGTCATGCGGGTATTTACCTGTGCCGGAACATGGCGGCTGTTGCGTTGATAATCGCCGCTATGGGGCTTGCGGGCTGTACAACCACTGCCCGGATCAATCAATTCAAGGACTTCAGCACAGTCGGTGTTGCGTATACCAACGCCCTGGACCCATTGCTCACCAGCGCGGGAGAGGCCGCTGTAGATGCAAACTCTCTTATTCTCGAAAATGAATTCCCAGCGATTATAAATAACAATTCCAAGTCCCGGAGCGATAACCTCAAAGAACAAGATGACCTTCTTCGACAACGCCTGGCTACTTTGAATGATATCAGACTCCATGCGCGCCTCCTTCGTTCCTATTTCCAGGCCCTCGGGGCTTTGGCTGAATCCGACGCGGCAGAAGGCATTGCAACAGGGACTTCTGACATAGTAAAGCAGCTTGGAATCATTAGTCCTAAAATCAAGGCGGCTAAAATCGGCAAGGCATCTGTTGCGGAGTTTATCAGCCCCGTTGTTACGATTGCAGTAAAGAATTTTCAGCTGGCTGCCCTTGACAGAGAGCTTGCTGCCCGGTCTGCCGTTATTGAGAGAGAGCTTGAACTCCACTCTGCGGCCCTTAAGGCAATTACCCTTACTATGAAGGAAGATCTTGAATACCAGTCAATCAAGAAAATGTCAAAAGAGGTTTATACTCCGTATACCGAGAAAAAATCGCTACCCGCTGACTGGGCTAAAAAACGCAAGGAAAATCTTACATCTGCGCAGTCCGTAGAAGCGGCTGATAAAGCTGCGAAAGCCGCTGAAGATCTAAAAAAGGCGTTCATATCCATAGTGGAAGGTAAACTCACATTATCGGATCTTCCTGCAATTATTAACGATATCAATGCAATACTCGACCTGGTCGAGCTGGCCAAGAAGGGCAGTAAGTAATCTGCATAGCGGCCAAACAAATTTGCTTAATGGGAGTTTATCAAATGGGATCTTCTGATACTTTAATTGACCCGGATGCGCTTGATATAAAAAAGCTGACACGTGATGAACTCAGCAGACTGCGTAAAGAGCTTTCCGACCCGATGTTTTGTGTCATATTAAGGACCAAACCGGAAGAGGAACAAAATAAATTCAGGATCAAACTCAGGGAAATCGAAACAGCTCGATTAATTCTTGATAACGCGATACTTGGCGAAATTGCAGACAAGCTGAAAGAGAACGCTGAGGAGCTTAAAAAAGGCGCAAAGGCTGTAGACGATGCCCTGAAAGATCTGGAAAAGACGGAAGACATTTTGGAGGCGATTGCCGCTTTTTTAGCCATTGTAGCCAACATCGTCGATGTCGTCGCCTGATTAAATGCCCTGCGGAAGTAGAGTCCCGTCCATTGCAACAATGATTTGAGCGGGCTATATTAAACATTTGGGCCTACGTTGCAGAGAAATAGCTTATCTGCAACTTCGGCTCAAATTACCATCGTTATTGACTCTTCATTTTTTTCCAAAGCATTCCAGACACCTCTTACCCGGTCGGATTCGGCATTTTTTTTTGCCCGGACCGATTGTTGCAGGCTGATTCAGTCTTTTCTCCGGCATAGCTCTTCGCCCTGAAAGTTGATAACATGATTAATAGATTTGATTGCGCGCAGCAGTGGAGCAGACACCGGCATCGGGGACATTGGGGAGCTTTGCCGCCGCCGATATATGTTCAGGGGGGATTAATCATGCGTAATTATAAAAATATTTACACTCTTAATAGTGTTGGCCCCAGGCCTGATATCATTTTCGGAGGAAATAGCGATGGATGAAAAACCGTACAATAATCTTTCGGCGGAAGAAGAAAGGGTCATTGTCCATAAGGGAACTGAGGAGCCCTTTAGCGGAATTTATAACGGCTTTTTTGAAAAGGGTCATTATCACTGCAAACGATGCAATGCTCGTCTTTACAGTTCGGACGACAAGTTTGCTTCCGGCTGCGGATGGCCGAGTTTCGATGATGAAATCGGAGGCGCCGTCAGGAGACAAAAAGACCCCGACGGCAAAAGGACCGAGATTTTATGCGCAAATTGCGGGGCGCATCTGGGGCATATTTTCGAAGGAGAAGCCCTGACAGGGACAAATGTCAGGCATTGCGTCAATTCCGTCTCCCTGTCATTTGTGCCTGATTAATAAAACCCTGTAAAAACAGGGGCGGCTTGCAGGCCGCCCCTGTTCACTCAGCATAATGTCTATTTCAAACGGGGTTACTGATTTTTCTTCTTGTCCACATCCTCGAACTCGGCCTCGACCACATCTTCCTCGCCGGTCTTGGCCTTTGCGTCTGCCTGTCCCGAACCGTCACCGCCTGCTGCTCCGGCCCCTGCGCCTGCAGCCTGCTGGGCCTCCTTGTAGACATGCTCTGCAAGTTTATGCGAGGCCTTTGTCAGTTCCTCAACCGACGCCTTTATCTCTTCCGGAGAGGAGGCTGAATCCTTCGCCTTTTTACATTTTTCGAGCGCGGACTCGACATTGAGCTTCTCATCAGCCGTAATCTTGTCGCCGTAATCCTTAAGCGATTTTTCTACGGAATAAACCAGCGTGTCGGCGTTGTTCTTGGCCTCAACGAGTTCCTTCTTCTTTTTGTCCTCATCGCCATGCGCTTCAGCGTCGCGCTTCATCTTCTCTATCTCATCCTTGCTCAGTCCGCTCGAAGCAGTGATCTTTATCGACTGCTCCTTGCCTGTGCCAAGGTCCTTGGCGGACACATGGAGTATGCCGTTGGCGTCTATATCGAACGACACCTCGATCTGGGGCAATCCCCTGGGAGCAGGCGGTATGTCCGTAAGCTCAAACACGCCGAGGAGTTTGTTGTCCGCAGCCATCTCCCTCTCGCCCTGATGTATCTTGATCGTAACAGCAGGCTGATTGTCCGACGCAGTGGAGAATACCTGCGACTTCCTGGTCGGGATCGTGGTGTTCCTCTCTATGATCTTGGTGAATATGCCTCCGAGCGTCTCAATGCCGAGAGACAGCGGGGTTACGTCGAGAAGGAGCACCTCCTTCACTTCACCCTTGAGCACCGCCGCCTGTATGGCCGCGCCGACCGCCACCACTTCGTCCGGGTTTACGCTCCTGTTGGGTTCCTTGCCGAAAAAGCTCTGCACAACCTGCTGTACCCTGGGCGACCTGATCTGTCCGCCTACGAGTATCGCCTCATCGATCTGAGAGGTTGAATAACCTGCGTCTGCAAGCGCCTTCTTGCAGGGCTCTATGGTATTCTGCACCAGGTCTTCGGTAAGCTGTTCAAGTTTCGACCTCGACAGTTTCAGGAGCAGATGCTTCGGCCCTGTTGCGTCTGCCGTTACGAACGGCAGGTTGATCTCGGTCTCCGCGGCAGTGGAAAGCTCTATCTTGGCCCTTTCCGCCGCCTCCTTGAGCCTCTGGAGAGCCATCTTGTCGGACTTGAGATCTATACCCTGTTCCTTCTTGAACTCCTCAACGAGCCAGTCGATGATCCTGAGATCGAAATCATCACCACCCAGGAATGTGTCTCCATTGGTGGACTTCACCTCTATGACGCCCTCTCCGATCTCGAGTATGGAGATATCGAACGTGCCTCCGCCGAGGTCATAGATGGCGACCTTCTCTTCCTTTTTCTTGTCGAGGCCGTAAGAGAGAGCCGCGGCCGTAGGCTCATTTATGATCCTCAGCACATTCAGGCCCGCTATCTTGCCCGCATCCTTTGTCGCCTGCCTCTGGCTGTCGTCGAAATAGGCGGGGACCGTGATGACCGCCTCCGTGACCGTCTCTCCAAGATAGTCTTCGGCAGCCTGTTTCAGCTTCTGGAGTATCATGGCTGATATCTCCGGAGGCGAGTATTGCTTGTCGCGAATCCGGACATGCGCGTCGCCGTTGGAGGCCGCTTCAATCTTGTATGGAATCTTGCCTTTGGCATGCTCCACTTCTTTGGAGTCATACTTCCTGCCCATCAGCCTCTTTATCGAAAAAATCGTGTTTTCAGGATTTGTAATCGACTGCCTCTTGGCAATCTGGCCTACAAGCCTCTCTCCCTTTTCGGTAATAGCGACTACTGAAGGCGTAGTGCGATTACCCTCCTGATTTGGTATAACCACCGGTTCGCCGCCCATTACTACGGCCACAACCGAATTTGTTGTTCCGAGGTCTATTCCTATAGCCTTACCCATAACATCCTCCTTTAACCTTGTCTCTTATCCGTTGTCTTCCTGCGGCTTCTTTGAAACTGCAACCATGGAAGGTCTTAAAACCTTCTCCTTATAAACATATCCTCTTCTCATTTCTTCCACAACACTGTCCGGCTCCACATCAGGCCTGTCCACTTGCGACATCGCGTGGTGATACGCAGGGTCGAAGGGCTGCCCGACCGCGTCTATCGGCTTGAGACCGAATTTTTCGAGCGTCCTCAGAAATTCCCTGAGTGTATTCTCCACGCCCTGTTTCAGGGAACCCTGCGACTCTTCATTGCCTGCGGCTGAGTGCATAATGGCCATCTCGAGGGTGTCCAGCACGGGAAGCAGCTCATAAAGCAGGTCTTCATTGCAATACGCCAGGAATTCTTCCCTGTCCTTGCGCATCTTCTTCCTGTAATTCTCCATCTCGGCATAAAGCCTGAGATATTTTTCATTGGCCTCTTTCAGCTCCGCGCCGAGCCTTGCTGTTTCGTCCGGCTTCCCTTCGCTGCTCTCGTCCGCCTGCGTATCCGCTGTTTCATCCTGTCCCTTACAATGTTCGTCATCTGCTTTATCATAATAGACAGGAGTTGCGTCCTGCTCTGCGGGCACATCATTACCGGCATGTTTCTTTTTTCTCTCTGCCATATCTCCTCCCTGTCCGTCCTGCTCTGCTCAAAATCAAACTTCAGTCATCAAAGGTGCGGCTCACGCATTTGGCTATGGTTTCCACCATTATTATGGTCTTTCCATAATCCATGCGCGTAGGGCCTATAAGCGCTATTATGCCCATCGGCCTGTCACCCTCTTTATAAACAGAGGTCACTACGCTGAGACCCTTAAGCCCGTCAACCGGATTCTCGCTGCCGATCACCACCTGCACGCCATCGGTCTTTGATAGTTCCGCAAGAAGCTTGATGATCTCCTGCTTCTCTTTTATCGCCCTCGATAATTCCTTGATCCGGGTGATGTCCGAAAAGTCCGGCAGGCTCATCACATCGTAAAGGCCCGATACAAATATATCATCCTGTGAAGAAGCCATTGCCTGCTCATATATGGAGATGGCCTGCTCTATGAGCTTGTCCCACTGGGCCTTTTCACGCTTAAGCCGTTTAATCAGCTGTTTGTTCACCTCATCAAGGGAATGGCCTGCAAATTCCGCGTTTAAAAAACCGGCCAGCCTCGTAAGGTCTTCCTGCGTGACAGAGGGGTCCGACTGCAGGACCTTGTTCCTTATTATGCCCTCGTCGGTTATCAGTATGGCCACTATCTGATCACCCCTGTATTTGATCAGATCGATACGGTTAAAAGTAGTGATACCCGCCTTGGGCGGAAGGACTATGCTCACGCAGTTCGAGAGCGACGAAAGTGTATTGGTCACCTCCGAACACATGGCGGTGATATCGTTTTTGAAAGCGTCGAGCCTCAACGAAAACTGCGCCACAAACTCGGGAGTGACTTCCGGGGCGCAGCCCGCTTCTCCGGCTTCAGGCAAAGAGTCCACATAGAAACGATAGCCCTTGTCCGTAGGCACCCTGCCTGCGGACGTATGCGGCTGCTTCAGAAAGCCCATCTCCTCAAGGTCGGACATGATATTTCTGATGGTCGCAGGTGAAAAGCCGAACGCGTATTTCCGCGTAACAAAACGGGAACCCACGGGGTCGGGCCTGTCTATATAGCTGCTCACAACAGCGTTCAGTACCCGCCTGCTCCTCTCATCCATTATGTCAAAAATGTCTCTTTCCACCTTATTAGCACTCTCCATCCTTGAGTGCTAATAATTTAACAAGAATCCGGGGGGTCTGTCAAGGGCATGGGAAGCAGCTGTCCGGAAAAGATGGGGGCCACCCGACTGTCAGGCAATAATTCCCTTAATAATCAAATGGCTATAGACAGCATGGGCCGTCGTATCAACGGCTCGGAGCAGGTCGCTGCATACCGATTTCAGTCAATAATATCAGGCGCTTTTCTTTGCCTGCGTTTGTCCTGCAAACTGCTCCAATTTGGCGAGCCGGCCTACCAGCGCAGCTCCTTGTTCATAAGCTTCTCATACATCTTCGGCGGCATAAAGGCCTGGGCATGTATCTCGTCGCTGTAATACTTTGTGTCTATGGCGTATTCCCTCCGCATCGTCCTGAGATCATGCTTCTTGGACGCAGCAGAAAAAGTCCACCAGTTTCCCGCGTAAGTGGCCAGCGAGGCGGTATAGAGATCAACCTTCGGGAAGATCAGCTTCATCGCCTCCTGCACCTCTATAACCATCTCCTTGTGGAAGTGCAGCGACTCCGACAACGTTACAAACATGCCTTCATCAGTCAGGCAATCCTTCACGGACTTGAAAAATTCGACAGTGAAAAGGCTCTTTGCAAAACCGATAATATCCGTGGAATCTACAAATACGGCGTCTATGTCCCCGTCCCTTCCCTTGACGAACTCCGCGCCGTCCATGCATTTGATCTCAACACGCCTGTCATCGACTCCGCACGCAACGCCCGGAAAATATTTTTTCGAAACCTCTATAACCTCTTTATCTATCTCTATAAAATAGACCTTTTCTATGGAGTCGTGCTTCAACACCTCTCTCACCACGCCGCCGTCGCCGCCTCCGATGACTATTACCTTTTTGGGGTTCGGATGCGCATGCAGAAGGATATGGACCAGCATTTCATGGTAGAAAAACTCATCGCGCTCAGTAAGCTGAACTACGCCGTCGAGGATAAGCATCCTGCCGAAGTGGCGGTTTTCGACAACCATGATCTCCTGGAAATCGCTCTTGCCCCTGTAAAGAATATTCTCCACCTCATAAACATACTGTATCGGCGCATACGGGTCTTTCTCAAACAGCTTGATCATATATCCTCCCTTGCTATATTAAAATCGTTTTAGGTATCGAAAAGCCGTTGAATTCAGAGGCGTACGAGATAGTGTACGCGCCCGCGGAAGGAATCAGGATACGATTGCCGACCTCAGGCTCCAGTATCTCCACCTTCTTATCGATAACGTCAAGGCTGTCGCAACTCGGACCGGCCACAGTCCAGGGCTTTTTCTCGCCCCGGCTGCCGACAATGTAATTGTACTTTATGCCGCCTATACTCTCCATCAAACCGTTGAACACGCCGATGTCGATATAAAGCCAGTTTTCGTCACCCCTCACCGCCTTGCCGATCACGCTGCCGACGAACACGCCGGCGTCTCCGACAACCGCGCGTCCGGGCTCGATGAATATCTCTACGTCATCGGCAAAACTCTGCCGCAACGCCTTGTCGATCTTGTTTTCTATGGTCTCTATTTCGACCACCTTTTTCGTGTAGCGGATAGGATAGCCGCCGCCGATATCGAGCATCCTGAGTTTGATGCCCGCCGCTTCAACCGTTTCCCACAGTTCACAGGCCTTGTCCACTGCAGACTGCCAGTTGTATGGATTATTGCACTGCGACCCGACATGAAATGTAATGCCCACAGGATTTAGCCCCTTGTCGCGCGCATATATGAGCAGGGTCGAAGCCTCTTCGATCTCCACCCCGTATTTCTTGCTGAGCGGCCATTCGCTGCCCTCATTGGGCACGGTAAGCCGCACATAGACATTGGATCCCGGCGCGCAACGGGCCATCTTGTCGACCTCGGTCTTCGAGTCATAGGAAAAATAGTTGACGCCGTATTCAACCGCTTCTTCAAGAAAACGGAAGGTCTTCATGGGATTGCTCGTAATGATGCGGTCGGCCGCCACCCCAATCTGGGCAAGGATACGCAGCTCACCCTCCGACGCGATCTCAAACCCTATACCAAGCCCGGCGATAAATCTGCAGACCTCGATATCGGGGTTGGCCTTCACCGCATAAAACACCCTGGCGTTTCTGATGTTTTTACCGATCTGCGCAACCTTATCGCGGATTACATCTCCGTCCATAAGGAGATAAGGCGGTTGCTCGTCGCTCGCCGCAATATATTTGATGACCTTGTCACGGGTCTTTTTGCCGAGCAGTTCAGGCTTGATTTCCATGCGTCACCCCCAAAATATCAAACCGGTATTATAGCGTAATCCCTACATAATTATACATATAAACATGGAATAGGTTATAACGGCATTGAAAAGAGAAGAGATCGTTGGTATTCTGAATATACGCAAGTTTGGTAATCCCCACGTATGAACTCTTACACCTTATTTATGGAGGGATAAAATGGCTAAAAAGAAAAGACTTACGACACGGGCCGGGGCCCCTGTCGTCGACAATCAGAACGTGATAACAGCCGGGCCGCGCGGGCCCCAACTGCTGCAGGATGTATGGTTTTTAGAGAAACTGGCCCATTTCGACAGGGAAGTCATTCCCGAACGCAGGATGCACGCCAAGGGTTCGGGGGCCTTTGGGACCTTCACTGTGACTCACGATATTACGCGCTATACCAAGGCAAAGATCTTTTCGGAAATCGGGAAAAAGACCGAGATGTTCCTGCGTTTCTCCACCGTCGCCGGGGAGCGCGGAGCAGCGGACGCGGAGAGGGACATCCGTGGCTTTGCGATGAAATTTTATACCGAAGAGGGAAACTGGGACCTGGTCGGCAATAACACACCGGTATTCTTCCTGCGCGACCCGCTCAAATTTCCTGACCTGAACCATGCAATCAAGCGCGACCCGCGCACCAATCTTCGCAGCGCCGCCAATAACTGGGACTTCTGGTCGTCACTGCCCGAAGCCCTGCACCAGGTTACCATTGTAATGAGCGACCGTGGACTCCCGGCTTCCTACCGCCATATGCATGGATTCGGCAGCCATACCTTCAGTTTCATCAATGCAAAGAGCGAGCGGTATTGGGTCAAGTTCCATCTCAAGACCCGGCAGGGCATCAAAAATCTGACCGATGCAGAAGCCGAAGCCCTTGTCGCCAAAGACAGGGAAAGCCATCAGCGCGACCTGTATGAGAGCATCGAAAAGGGAGACTTCCCCCGCTGGACTTTTTATGTACAGATAATGCCCGAAAAAGAGGCTGAGACCTTGCCTTATCACCCTTTTGACCTCACAAAGATTTGGTATCACGGGGATTATCCGCTTATAGAGGTCGGGGTCCTCGAACTGAATCGGAACCCGGAGAACTATTTCGCAGACGTAGAGCAGGCGGCCTTTAATCCTGCCAATGTCGTGCCGGGAATAAGTTTCTCACCCGACAAGATGCTCCAGGGCAGGCTCTTTTCCTATGGCGACGCCCAGCGCTACCGGCTGGGGGTAAATCACCAGCAGATTCCGGTCAATGCGCCGCGCTGCCCGTACCATAGTTATCACCGTGACGGCCCCATGAGGATTGACGGCAATTATGGGAGTACGCTCGGCTACGAGCCCAACAGCTATGGCGAGTGGAAAGAGCAGCCCGACTTTGCCGAACCGCCGCTTGCCCTGAATGGCGCTGCGGACCACTGGAATTACAGGGAAGATGATGACGACTACTATACGCAACCCGGCAAGTTGTTCCGTCTCATGAACCCCGAACAGCAGGCGGCCCTATTCGGCAACACTGCGCGCGCCATGGGCGATGCGCCCAAAGAGATAAAGGTCCGTCATATCGGCAACTGCCTGAAAGCCGACCCGGCCTACGGCAAGGGAGTCGCGGACGCGCTCGGTATTCCCCTGAGCGAAGTCCCGAAATAAAAACGCTGAATTCCTGGTCCGGCTGAATTATAATAGGTGGATTACCCGTCTATAAAACAGGGTATACCTGTCAATCTAACTCAATAAGGAGAAAACTGTTTATGCCCAGTCTGAAAGGAACTCAAACCGAAAAAAATGTTTTGACCGCCTTCAGCGGAGAGTCACAGGCGCGCAACCGCTACACCTATTTTGCGAGCCAGGCAAAAAAAGAGGGATATGAGCAGATCGCTTATATCTTTGAAGAAACAGCCAACCAGGAGAAGGAGCATGCGAAGCGGCTGTTCAAATTCCTGGAGGGCGGCGAAGTGGAGATAACAGCCGCATTCCCTGCGGGAGTCATCGGTTCAACTGTCGACAACCTGAAGGAAGCGGCAGGCGGCGAGCATTACGAATATACGACCATGTACCCTGAATTCGCAAAGATTGCAAAGGCGGAGGGATTCAATGAGATCGCGGTCGCGATGCTGAATATTGCCGTAGCCGAAAAACAGCACGAAAAACGCTATCTTGGCCTGATGGCGAATATCGAGACCGGCAAGGTCTTCAGTAAAGATCAGGAAGTCACCTGGCGCTGCCGCAACTGCGGGTATATCCATACCGGCAAGCAGGCCGTGGAAAAATGCCCTGCCTGCGACCATCCCCAGGCGCATTTTGAAGTCCTGGGCGAGAACTGGTAAGCCTCAAGGGTAAGCTCGTCGACGCACGGTGACGGACGCCGCCGTGCGTCGTTTACAATAGCGGCGCATCAATATCACGCAGGCCCGGAACGCCCGCCTCCATATCTTACATCTGTTCTACGGAATAGCCTTTGCGTTTCAATAGTTCGATTATTCCTTTTTTGCCGACCAAGTGCGCGGCCCCGACAACTATAAAATATGTGTCGCCGGATTTCAGATAGTCTTCTATGCTGAGCGTCATACTCCTGTTTCTTTTATATAACACCTTCTCATAAATCCCGGCCAGTTCCGGAGACTTTGAAATTCCTTCGGACAAAACCGAACCCATTGTCGCCGTATCCCCGGTCTTCCACGCGCTCACAATTGCGGCCATTTCCCTTTTAAGGATTTCAACTTCACTTATGACGGACAGCAGAAACGCCTCCTGCTCTTTGTCCGTGAATTGGTTGAACAATTGCAGCTGGAATTCGGCGGTTTCGAGCGCCGCAATCTTTTTACTCCCTGCCCTGTTGGAAAAATGTTTATCGATTCCGAATTCCGGGTTATATCCCATTTTTGCGAGTTCCATCATTTCGAGCGTCATTGCCAGAAACCAGGGTTTGAATTTATCAATCATCACGATATTCATTCCCGCCTTTCCCAATGCAGCGACTGCAAGATCATAGCCGGATGACGTCATATGATTTTTGAGCGTGTCGCCGTTTTGGTACATTACGACCGACATCATCATGCCAAGGGTTTTAGAGAGGTCCATGTTCATATCTATCTCAAGCGCAAGGGCGCCGGATTCCCGGAAGGCGCCCTCTATTTTGCTGTCCAGCGGATAAATATCTTCCTTCATTGCATGGATGGACCCCAGGATATAAGCTGTTGAACTGCCTGATTGCACTTTCCATATAAAGGATTTGTCCGCATCAGCGGTATGGGCATATGACAGGAGGAATACGGAAAAAAGTACGACTATGAAAAACCTCGGAAATAATCTTGATATCTTCATTCCAGCCCCCTCTTCCACCGAATTGCGCCTTAACGCTTGAATATCACGGCAAGGCCCCTATTCCCGCTCACCGGTTACGAATTGAAAAGCGGATAATAAAATTACAACTCAATATCCGCCGACCCTCTTGTTCACAGGGATGTTGACGGCTCCGGCCCCGTCAATAAGCCAGCCCTTTTTAGTCCTGATTACTTTAACGACCACCCGGAATGCGTCCCAATCGACCCCTTTCAGGGTCACATAATTGGATTTATCATCACACCAATGCACCAAAAAGCCCTTTTCCGGAGAGTCCTCGGCATTGAAGACCGGATCATAATCCGACACCATCTCGGGATCATATCCGGCCTCATGCAGGACTATTTTCCTGTGCGTTTTCCTGAAGCTGTTTGTTACCATCGGATTTCTCCGGACCCACTGGATTGCAGTTTCATTTGTTTTGGCGTTTATCACCGTATCACTATACATTTTATATTCATTCATGAAGCTGTTGGCGACTTCAGCCTTCTGCATGCAATCCGCATGGCTGAACACCGGGAAAAGGATTACGGCAAGCAGGAAAAGTATAATCCTCATGGTTTATCTCCCATATTTTGCCATTGTCTGAAATGGCAATAATTATATTTATAAAACCTCATCCGCCGCATGAAGGGCTGCGTATATCCGTGTGCGCCGTCTCAAGCCGTCCTTTCCATGAAATTGCGCCATCATGTGTAAATATCATGACGAAATTTCCCTGAAAAAATCAAAGACAGGCTCAACCTGATGTCGGACGCACAATCCGCCCGCCACTCACGATGGGAAACGGGGGAATATTGCAAATTTGCGGAAAGAGATTATATGGCTGCTGCTGAAATATTGTTATCATTCAAATATGAGTCCAAAACCTGAAAACATCTGATTGCACAGAAAGGGAACACAAAGAAACGTAATGACCGGACACAATAAAAAATGGTTGATCAGGGCGTTCGCGCTGTCGGCCCTGGTTGTTTTGGGTGTTATCATCTGGCAGAAGTTCCTTCCCGACGGCAAGGATGAAGGGATAGCCGACGGCAATGGCAGGATCGAGGCGGTAGAGATCGACATCTCGGCAAAGATAGCCGGCAGGATAAAAGATATCCTGGTGCGAGAAGGCGATTTCGTTACCGCCGGACAGATAGTCGCAAATATGGACATCGAAACACTGGAAGCCCAGCTGCGTCAGGCCGAGGCGCAACTGCAACAGGCGCAGAGTTCTGTCGCCACTGCTTACAGTCAGCTGGCCCAGCGCGAGAGCGAAAAAAGCGCAGCGATTGCAGCGCTCAGACAGAGAGAGGCTGAGCTTATGAAGGCGCGCCAGCACTGGAAGCGCTCGGAGGAACTCGTCAAGACCGGCGCGATATCGAAACAGGACGCCGATGATGATTACGCGCAGCTCCAGGGAGCAGAAGCTGCGGTAAACTCGGCGCGGGCCCAGGTCGCTGCCGGTGAGGCAACCATTATGACGGCGCGCACACAGATTGATGGGGCACAATCCGCGGTCAAGGCGGCCAGGGCCAACGCCGAACGTATTCAGGCAGACATAAAGGACAGCGCCCTCATATCTCCCCGCGACGGTAGGATTCAGTACAAGGTAGCCCAGCCCGGAGAAGTTGTAGCCGCCGGAGGCCGGGTGTTGAATATGGTTGACCTGAGCGATGTCTACATGACCTTTTTCCTGCCGACGGCTGCAGCCGGCAAGGTTGCTCTCGGCGCAGAGGTGAGATTGAAGCTGGATGCCTTTCCGGAGTATGTCCTTCCGGCCCGGGTATCATTCATTTCAGACGTGGCCCAGTTTACCCCCAAAACAGTGGAGACGGCCATTGAAAGGGAAAAGCTGATGTTCCGTATAAAGGCCCAGCTCCCCGTGGAATTCCTCAAGAAACATATTACAAGGGTCAAAACCGGCCTGCCGGGCATGGCCTATGTGCGGCTGGATTTGAATAAACCGTGGCCTGAGCATTTACAAGTCAAACTCCCCGAATGAATTCCCCTGACGATTCACCATCTCCGCCCGTAGTCGTATTGCATGAGGTAAGCCTGCGCTACGGCAAGACCGTGGCTCTCGATTCGATAAGCGTTGAACTGCCCTCAGGATGCATGGTCGGGGTCATAGGCCCCGACGGCGTGGGAAAATCCAGTCTCTTCTCGCTGATCGCCGGTTCGCGCGCCATACAGACCGGACAAATCACAGCGCTGGGCGGCAGCATGGCAGACAAGCGCCATAGCCGGAATATCTGCCCCCGTATAGCATACATGCCGCAAGGGCTCGGTAAAAATCTCTACCCTACACTATCGGTATTCGAGAATATCGATTTTTTTGCGCGCCTCTTCGGCCATGACCGCAGGGAACGTGAACGCCGCATCAATGAGCTCGTGAGCGCCACCGGCCTGGCCCCTTTTGTTGATCGCCCTGCCGGCCAACTCTCCGGCGGCATGAAGCAGAAA
>JGI20214J51650_10000152_pt1 | contig 42229 bp, 42 predicted proteins | sample WetSurMetagenome_FD_51650 | JGI IMG/M metagenome (IMG submission 51650)
TAACGCCGGCTGTTGCGCAGATGAGGGAGGCGGTAGTAGGCTCCTCGCTTTTCTCTCCGTTCCCGTTCCACTCGGTATATTCGGTGGAAGACCACAAGAAGCATGTTGACTGGATCAAGGTTGTCAATTCGCGGGCGCTGGTTTCGGTAAAGGTTTCGACTCCTTCCGATGTAGACATGGTGGCTGTAGGCAGCTATTGCGCAGAAGCGCATGTCATCCATCTTGACGGAAGCTACGGCGGCACCGGCGCGGCTCCCGATGTCGCTAAGAAAAATATCGCCATGCCTATAGAGTACGCCATCCCCAAGGTGCATCGTTTCCTCGTGGAGGAGGGTATCCGCTCACAGGTCACCCTTATTGCGTCCGGCGGACTGCGCACTGCATGGGACGTTGCCAAGGCGATCGCCCTCGGAGCCGATGGAGTAGTGGTAGGCACGGCGGAAATGGTTGCCCTTGAATGTATCCGCTGCGCAAACTGCGAGAGCGGGCGCGGCTGTCCGCGCGGCATTGCGACCACCGATCCCGAGCTGAGCAATATGTATGATGAGGACTGGGCTGCCCAGCGGCTTATGAACCTGTTCCATTCCTGGTCGCTCCAGCTTCAGGACATACTATGGCGTCTCGGCATGAAGAGTGTGCGTGAACTGGTCGGCAGGTCCGATCTGCTGAGGCACCTCAATTACGAAAAACGCGCGGAATACGACAGGGCGGAATATCATAGAGTGGAGTCAGGATAATGAAAACTACATCTTCAAACAAATATACAGCCTGGAACAGCGCAGGCCGCGATCTCCGGCTCGCAGAAAAAATCATCGCATCCCGGGCGGAGCTGATGGAAGGCGTTCAGTTTTCCCGGGAAAAAGCGGCTGAAGAGGGAGGCTGCGGGGTCGTCGGATTCGCAGCCACAGTTCCTGTGCGGGGGCGCCATATATTCGAACCCTCGATCCAGATGCACAACCGGGGCAACGGCAAGGGCGGCGGTATAGCCGCGGCGTCATTGCAGCCCGAAGACATGGGGGTGGATGAGGAGACCCTGAAAAACGATTATATCCTTCAGATAGCCCTGATCGATCCGTCCGTCGAAGTGGACCTTGAGAACTTCGGCATATATCCTTTTCTTCAGGTGGACCACAAGACCCGCATACAGCCTGTCGCCGATTACTGGGATGTAGGGCTTGAGGTGAAACCGCCGGATATCGTGCGATATTTTGTCCGGGTCAGGGACGAAGCCCTCGACAAGTTCGCGAAAGAGCGCGGGATGGACAAATCGGACCGCCGGCTCGTTGAGGACGAATTCATCTTCCGCAACAGTTTTCTGATCAACAGCAGATTTTATTCCTCGCTGGGAGACAAACACGCCTTTGTGCTCTCGCATGCGCGCGATCTTGTGATATTCAAGGTTGTGGGGTATGCTGAGCAGGTTGTGAAATATTACGGGCTCGACGATATGCGCGCCAAAATCTGGATAGCCCATCAGCGCTATCCCACCAAGGGCAAAGTCTGGCATCCTGCGGGCGCTCATCCCTTTATCGGCATGAACGAGGCGCTGGTTCACAACGGCGACTTTGCAAACTATTTCGGCGTCAGTGAATATTTGCGGCAAAAGAACCTTGCGCCGCAGTTTCTTACCGACACAGAGGTGTCGGTCCTTCTCTTCGACCTGCTGACCCGTGTATACGGATATCCGCTGGAGTATGTGATCGAGGCGATGGCTCCGACCACTGAAATCGACTTCGACACCCTGCCGGAGCAAAAAAAGAAGATCTACCGCGCCATTCAGGCGCAGCATATCCACGGCTCGCCCGACGGCCCCTGGTTCTTCATCATTGCGCGCAGCGCGCCGGACAAACAGCAATACCAGCTTCTCGGGATCACCGACACCTCTATGCTCAGGCCCCAGGTTTTTGCAATCCAGGAGGGTGATGTTTCAATCGGCCTGATCGGTTCAGAAAAACAGGCCATCGACGCCACGCTGCGCTCTCTTGCTGCGGAAGACCCCCGTTTCCGTCATGTGGCGGACCGGTACTGGAACGCGAGGGGCGGCAGCTATACCGACGGCGGAGCCTTTATATTCACGGTAAATACGGGAGGAGACAAGACAACTCTCACCTGCACGGACAAGTTCGGAACGCCCATCAGCGCGCCCGCCGGTGAATGGAAGATCGACCTCAACAGGCCTGCTGCGGTTGCGGATGAATGGCGCGCAGTGATCGGCTCCGGCCTTGCCTCCGGCAATGCGCAGGAGTTGTTCGGCAAACTTTCAGCCGCGTTTCTCACCTGGAACCTTGATCAGATCCGCGGCGCGGTCGATGAGATTTGCGCGGCCGCGGCAGATGAAAACATATTACCTGCCGCTTTGCAAACGCTTACGCTTTTACAGGACCGCAGGTATGATTGCGGCCCCAACAAAAGGAGCGCGCTTCTCCATCTTATTCAGAACGGGATAAACCGTATCCTTGACCTGGTCCCTCCGATAACGATCAAGAGCGACTGCATTTATCGTCGTGTGGACTTCTCCATACGAAACAGGCTTGGCGCGCCAAAACGGGAAGATGATGTGCTGGTGGTCTTCAGCAGGGATTTCGCTCCGGAGGGTGACGAATGCGATTCACTGCTGCTGGCCAAGGCATACCGTCAGGGCTGGAAAAAATTCATCGTGTATGGAATGAAAGGGCAGCGCTTCACAGGCTGCAGCTTCGGCCCCGCGACAGATAATGTGCGCATTGATGTGTACGGCAGTTCGGGCGACTATCTTGCGTCCGGGATCGACGGCATGGAGATCCATATCCACGGCAATGCGCAGGACCAGCTTGGCCAGATACTAAAGCGCGGGACACTTGTGGTTCATGGCGATGTGGGCCAGGCCTTCATGTACGGCGCAAAAGGCGGAGAGGTTTATATCATGGGCAACGCGGCCGGTCGTCCGCTCATCAATGCGGCAGGCCGGCCGCGTGTTGTCATCAACGGCACATGCCTGGATTTTCTCGCGGAATCTTTCATGGCGGGAGATCCGCACAAAGGCGGGGGGTTTGTCGTGTTAAACGGCATCGAATTCGACGATCATGGGGCAGTCCGCGAACAGCAGACACCCTATCCCGGATCAAACCTTTTTTCGCTCGCTTCCGGCGGCGCAATTTTTGTGCGCGACCCTCATCGCATGATAAGCGATGAAAAACTGAACGGGACAGTGTTCACCGACATGACCGATGAGGACTGGAAGCTGATCAAACCCTATCTCGATGCGAATGAGAAACACTTCGGCATTTCGATTGAACGCGACTTGCTGATGGTCAACGGCAAAGCCGCTTCACCACTGTCGGTTTACCGGAAGGTATGTCCCGTTAAAATGGCGGCGCCTGCAAAGATAAGCGTACCTGAAGATAATTAGAAGAACTCCACAGATAAAAGGCAACGGCTCTGTTTGCGGAGCTGTTGCCTTTTTGGCGAGCCTTCGATACGGCTGCCCATGATTTACATTTCACAGGTCTGCCCGGAGCTATTCTTTTTCAAATACTATCAAGTAGAAAGCCCTTTGAATTATAATAAGTAATATTGAAATTCTGCATTATGAAGAGGCGTACAAAATGAAAGGGATCATACTTGCCGGCGGAAGCGGCACGCGACTTTATCCTGTTACAATCACGGTCTGCAAACAGTTACTGCCTATATATGACAAGCCCATGGTCTATTATCCCCTTTCCATTCTAATGCTTGCCGGGATAAGAGACATACTGATCATATCGACACCGCAGGATCTGCCGAGGTTTCGGGATCTTTTTGGTGATGGCTCGGGTCTTGGCCTGAAATTCTCATACAGGGAACAGCAGGAGCCGCGGGGTATAGCCGAAGCGTTTATAATCGGGGAGGAGTTCATCGGGTCCGACAGCGTCTGTCTCGCGCTGGGAGACAATATTTTCTTCGGGCATGGCCTTAACGGTATGCTGAAAAGGACGGTTTCATCCGTGGAAACGGATGGCGGAGCAACCGTTTTCGGATACTATGTCAGAGACCCGGAGAGATACGGTGTGGTTGAGTTTGACGGAGATGGCAAGGTTATCAGCCTGGAAGAAAAACCGGGGAAACCACGGTCCAACTATGCGGTGACGGGTCTCTATTTTTATGACAATGAAGTTGTGAAGATCGCAAAGAATATCAAACCTTCCGGACGGAACGAGCTGGAGATTACGGATGTGAACAGGGAATATCTCAACCGCGGCAACCTCCGGGTGGAGCTTATGGGCAGGGGTTTTGCATGGCTCGACACCGGAACGCATGAAAGCCTGCTCGAGGCTTCCGATTTTATCGCGACAATAGAGAAGAGGCAGGGGCTCAAAATAGCATGCGTTGAAGAGATCGCCTACAGGGAGGGATATATAAACAGAGACCAGTTGCTGCGGCTGGCCGATCCCCTGAAAAAGAACATGTACGGCAATTATCTGAGAAGGATCATCAATGAGTAATTTCGATTTCCACAGGCTTTCCATTCCGGAGGTCGTGCTGGTGAAGCCCAGGGTTTTCAGGGACGACAGGGGTTATTTTTTCGAAACATATAAAAAATCGGTTTTCTTGGCGGGCGGCATTGCAGAGGATTTTGTGCAGGACAATCACTCTTACTCCACGCGTGGCGTCATCAGGGGACTGCATTACCAGAAGGGACCGCATGCGCAGGGCAAACTGGTCAGGTGTGACACGGGAAGGATCCTGGATGTGGCTGTAGATATCCGCAGGGGCTCGCCTACCTACGGCAAATGGGTGGGCGCCAAGCTCAGCGACAGGAACCAGTGCATGCTTTATTTGCCGCCCGGCTTTGCCCACGGGTTTCTCGTGCTGTCGGAATCGGCCGAGGTGTCTTATAAATGCACCTGTGAGTATTCACCTGAACATGACCGGGGAATAATCTGGAACGATCCGGATATAGGAATAGACTGGCCCGTGAGTTCACCTGTCCTCTCGCCGAAAGATGCGGCGCATCCGGAGCTGCGGGATGCAGACAATAATTTTATTTACGGGCGGACAGGATAAAATATTTATGCTAAGAGTATTGATTACTGGAAGCGGCGGTCAGCTCGCCCGGGAGTTTATTGGAAGGCTTTCATCCGCGGAATATCAGTTATATGCCCCTCCGGAGGAAGAGCTGGATATATCGGATGAACTCCATGTGAAGAGGATCTTTGATGAGGTATACCCCGACCTGGTTCTGAATTGCGCCGCATACAATAACGTGGACGGCGCCGAAAAGGATTATGATAGCGCGTATAGGGTAAATGCGCTTGGCCCCAGGCTGTTGACGGCTGCCTGCAGCGAGACCGGCGCGCTTCTTGTGCATTACAGCACAGATTATGTTTTTGACGGGGAAAAGGAAGGTCTTTATACGGAAGATGATATCCCGAATCCGATCAACAAATACGGAGAAACCAAGAGGGCCGGAGAGGTCTTTGTGGCTGAGGGCGACTGTCATTCATTGATTTTCAGGACGAGTTGGCTTTACGGTCCCGGCAAACAGAATTTCCTTAGAAAACTTATGGAATGGGCCAAAAAAAATCGGACCCTCAGGATTGTGATTGATCAAATCTCTTCTCCCACATACACCGCTGATATTGTGGAAGCTACACTTGCCGCTTGTGATGCGGACCTGGAAGGTATCTATCATCTGAGCAACAGGGGGTATGCCACCAGATATGAGGTGGCGCGCTATCTTCTGGAGAAGACAGGATTTGACCCGCTTGTGCTTCCGGTCAACACCTCTTATTTCCCTGCCGGGGCCCCGCGTCCATATTTTTCAGCCATGTCCAGCGGAAAGTTTGAGACGGCCAGCGGTCATGATATGCCGCACTGGAAGGATGCGATCGACAGGTATATTTGCGATTCAAATATGGAGACGCAATGAGCAGGATACTTGTCACCGGAGCCGCAGGATTTATCGGGTTCCATCTTTGCGACAGGCTGCTTGGTCTTGGTCATGATGTACATGGAATAGACAATATCAATGACTATTACGATCCCGCCCTGAAACTCGCCCGGCTCAGCAGGCTTGAGGGCAGGCCCGGATTCAGATTCATGAAGCTGGATATGAAGGACAGGTCCTCGATGGAATCTTTTTTTAAGGACTCCNGATACGACATTGTGGTTAATATGGCTGCGCAGGCCGGGGTCAGGTATTCCATCAGGAATCCTCACGCATATATCGACAGCAATATTGAAGGTTTTATAAACCTGCTCGAGGGATGCAGACATAGCGGCGCCGGACATCTCGTCTTTGCCTCCTCCAGTTCCGTCTACGGGGCCAACACGAAGATGCCCTTTTCAGTTCACGACAATGTTGACCATCCGGTCTCTCTCTATGCAGCCACAAAAAAGGCGAACGAACTTATGGCGCATGCATACTCAAGCATGTACAATCTTCCATGCACCGGTCTCAGGTTCTTTACCGTCTACGGGCCATGGGGGCGTCCCGATATGGCATATTTTCTTTTTACAAAAGCCATACTCGAAAACCGGCAAATAGATGTTTACAACTATGGCAATATGAAACGGGATTTCACCTATATAGATGACGTTATCGGGGGGATCGTCCGTGTTATGGAACGAAGACCTGTCTCGAACGCTGAATGGCGCGGGGACATGCCTGACCCGGCGACAAGCTTTGCGCCTTATCGTCTTTACAATATCGGCAACAATTCTCCGGTAGAATTGATCAGGTTCATCAATGTTCTCGAAGACTGCATCGGAGAAAAGGCTGACATAAATCTGCTGCCCATTCAGCCCGGAGATGTCCTGGCTACTTATGCTGATGTGGATGATCTGATAAAAGATACGGGGTTCAGCCCTTCGACCCCGGTAGAAGAGGGGTTAAGAAGATTTGTCGACTGGTACAGGGGCTACTATGGAACATGAAGAACAGCGGCAGATGCTTGCCGGACGGGTCGGTCCATCCGGCTCAATTAGAAAAGGCCGCCTGTACTGCTTGTCTCCGGCAGTTTCCGCATAAGAACGGACCCCGGATGACGGCCCTTACATTACAACATCGAATATACCGTCAAGAAAACTCAGAACTGGATAAAGAAATTATCCTTATCTCTCTAATTCTTTATCGGCACAAGTTGACTGACAAAATACTTTCTTAATTCAGCGGCGCGCCTGGAAGTATAAAACCGATCGAGTTTTTTCCGCGACGCGTCATAAAGCTCCTGATCAGGCCCTCTTTTCGAATACTGCAGATCAAATGAATTCGCAGAAGCGGCAAGCTCACTCTTTGCCTTATTCATGGCAACGCAGACAGCAGTATAGTCAAGCGAACAGGCCCTCTTCAAATCAGACACGGAACTCGAAAAAGCGTTGATACCGTAGTTTGCTTCAGCCCTTAGCATATAGATAAAAGGGTCTCCAGACGACATGGAAATGGCCTTGTTCAGGTCGGACAACGCCGCCTTATATTTATCTGTAGCGGTCAGCGAAATGCCGCGCCCGATAAAGGATCTGACATCATCCGGCATGAGGAAAAGGGCGCGTGTAAATTCGGCAATAGCAATGTCATGCTTTCCCAGTTCCATGAGCGCGCAGCCTTTGCCGGCAATTGCGTCATAGTTATTATTCTCAAGGGTTGCAGCTTTTTCATAAATGTCAAACGATTTCCGGTATTCACGGTTAAGATAGTAAACAGCCGCAATATAATTCAGTATAGTGACGTCATTATTTTTGAGGTTAAGCGCGGCAAACAGATTTTCAATGGCGTAGTTATACTCTCCGCGTCTTGCATAACTGATCCCCCGGTTTACAAGCGCAGCTACATCTTCAGGATTGTATTCAAGTTGTTTATTGAATTCTATAATAGCCGCGCCAAAAGCCCCCCTGTTATAGAAATCCGCGCCTTGTACATGATAAACAGATATAGCGGGGAAAACCGCGCGAACAGGGGTAGACGGAGGCGTGCCGTGTATAGCGTCTGCAATTGACTGAGAGGTTGAATACGCCGTATCAGCGAATGATATCTGAGCCGAACCAACTATCAGGGCAAAGAAAAAGACCAGGATCAATGCCGTCCAAAACCTTTTCATAAATCGCCTCCTGTTTTATTGCCGCGTATTATATGTTCAAGTATAAATTGTAACATAAAAAGACAGATAACAACATACTTTCTAATAGCGTATAGCCGGAAGCCTGCAGAAGAGCTTCCGGTGGCCAGCCGCTACATCATACAATTATGTATAAGCTTTACAATTTTGTCATATTATTTTAGACTAGACCATATGTCAGTCATGAACAGGAATAAACTGGAAATAACGGCCCTATATGAAATCAGCAAACTGCTGGGCTCTTCCCTCAATATTAAGGCCAATATCAGGGCAGTGTTGGGAGCCCTGTCGGAATACCTCAACATGAGACGCGGCAGCGTGGCCATCCGCAAAGGAGATGATATTTCCATTATCGCGGCTTTCGGCATGACTGGAGAAGAGATAAAGCGCGGGAAATACCGTCTCGGTGAAGGCGTAATCGGCCAGGTCTGCAAGCATGGAGCTCCTATAGTCATTCCGAATATAGGCGATGAGCCATTATTTCTGAACCGGACCCGTTCACGGGAATTGATCAAAAAGGAAAATATAGCCTTTCTCTGCGTGCCGATAAAATTCAAAAACGAGATTCTTGGGGCGCTCAGCGCAGACCGCCTTTTTGTTGAGGGAGTATCGTTTGAGGAAGACCTGCGGCTGCTTAAAATAATAGCTTCCCTTCTGGCTCATTCGATCAGGCTGTATGAAGAGGTCGAGAAAGAGAGGGCTGCGTTCGAATCCGAACGCGACAGCCTGCGCACACAGCTCAAAGGCCGTTACAGTGTTGAAAACATTATTGGCCGGTCCGACCGCATGCAGGAGGTGTTCGAGGCGATTCACCGTGTGGCGCCTTCGAGAGCCAATGTGCTTTTGCTGGGAGAGAGCGGCACGGGAAAAGAACTTGCGGCAAAGGCCATCCATTATTTGAGTTCCCGTTCAAAAAAACCGTTTATCAAATTCAACTGCGCGTCCATTCCCGAGGGGCTTCTCGAATCAGAACTCTTCGGACATGAGAAAGGGGCGTTTACCGGCGCAATGGTTATGAGGAAGGGCCGTTTTGAGCTTGCCGACAAAGGCTCCATCTTTCTTGACGAAATCGGGGATCTTCCCTTGTCTCTTCAGCCTAAAATATTGAGGGCGCTGCAGGAGCGCGAGTTCGAGAGAGTCGGAGGCGAAAGGACCATCAGGGTGGACGTGCGACTCATAGCAGCTACAAGCAAGGACCTTGATGAGCTTGTAAAAAACGGCAATTTCAGGGAGGACCTTTATTACAGGCTCAATGTAGTGCCGATAGCAATGCCCAGGCTTGCAGACCGTTCTGATGACATACCCCTTCTTGCCGAGCATTTCCTGAAGCATTTTAACAGTGACAACAACAAGTCTGTGACACTCGGGCCGGATGTGCTCGAGGCGCTGCTTGACTATGACTGGCCGGGCAATATCAGGGAACTGGAAAATACAATCGAACGGCTTGTTGTCATGTCCCGGCAAAATGTAGTTACAGCAGCCGATCTTCCCGCTGCAATTAAAAACCGCAAATCAGCCAACAGGGGCGGCGCACAAATGAATGAGGCCCTGCCTACAGCCATCGGAGAGATCGAGAAGGACCGGATTGTCGAGGCCCTCAGGAATTCCGGCTGGGTACAGTCAAAGGCTGCCCGTTTGCTCGGCCTGACCTCCAGACAGATAGGCTACAAGATGGACAAATACAATATCCGCAAGACGCGGAGCGTCTACGAGTGAAAAAGATAATCGCCATAACTAACCAGAAGGGCGGAGTAGGCAAGACGACTACTGCCCTGAATATATCAGCGGCCATGGCCCTTGAAGGCGAACGGACGCTCGTAATCGATTCAGATCCGCAGGGCAACCTGACCAGCGGGCTCGGAATTAAAAAAGACCGGATACGGCACGGACTGTATGATGTTTATACTTCCGGAGCTTCTGCAAAAAACGCCCTTATAGAGACGGGAATTGGGGGTTTGTACGCGATAGCGGCCAGTTCAGACCTCTTCGGCGCAGAAATAGAGCTGCTTGAAAAAAGCGAGAGAGAGAATACCCTCAAAAGTCTTATCGAACCCGTCTGGGATGATTTTGACTATATATTCATAGACTGCCCGCCGTCTTTCGGCCTTCTGACACTCAATGCGCTGGTCGCTTCCAGGTCCGTGCTGGTCCCCGTGCAATGCGAGTATTTTGCGCTTGACGGACTGAGCCTTCTGATAAAGCTGCTCTGGAGGATAAGGGGGGGGTTCAATGTGGCGCTCGACCTGGAGGGCATCCTTCTCACCATGTTCAACAGGCATATGGTCCTTTCCCACCAGATCGCCGACGATGTGAGAAAGGCCTTCAAGTCCAAAGTTTATGACACAACCATACCGAGAAATATTATTCTTGCGGAGGCGCCTGGATTCGGCAAGCCTGCGGTAGTTTATAGTCCCGATTCACCCGGCGCGCGGGCATATCGGGAAGTGGCGAAAGACATCATCAGCGAAAACATGCTGCTGGTGTAAGAAGAGCCTTAAGATTGTCCTTGGGTCATTTTCCCGTGACTCTAATGCATATTATGTTTGTAACTGATAATTGATATCATTATTTTATGGTTGCTATAAAATGAACGACAAGAAAGCCCTCATTCTCCGTATGATCTTCCTGCTGATAGCCGGCTTCCTGGTTACCTCGCTGGTGAGTTATTATGTCTCTAAAACCTCGATTCGCGGTGAAATTATAGAAATTGAATTGCCGTTGACCTCAGGCGCCATCTATTCTGAAATCCAGAAAGACCTGATCCGCCCGCTACTGATATCTTCCACGATGAGCAACGATACGTTCCTGCGTGACTGGATACTCAAAGGCGAATCCGATGTTACGCTTATCCTGAGGTATCTGAACGAAATCAGTGACAGATACGGAACATTGTCCAGTTTCGTAGTTTCCGAACGTTCAAAAACGTATTACTACGCGGACGGTATTCTCAAAAAGGTGAGGGAAGATGACCCGAGTGATGCCTGGTATTTCAGGCTCCGCGGCCTGAAAGAGCCCTATGAAATCAATGTTGGTCCCGATCGCTCAAACAGAAACAAAATGACCATTTTCATCAACTATCGTATGCTGGATTACAAGGGCCGGTTTATCGGAGCGACCAGTGTCGGTCTGACGGTCGATGCGGTGCAAAGGCTAATAGACGATTATCAGCTGCGCTACAAGAGAGATGTTTTCTTTGTTGAGGGAACCGGAAAGATAATCCTTTGCACAAACAAGCCGGGTTCTTGCGCGGACAGCATTCAATCGGTCGAAGGATTGGGCAGTCAGGCTGAAGCAATATTGAACAAGGGCGCGGGTTCTTTTCAATATGAAAGCGACGGGAAAACTCATCTGCTGAATGTGCGCTATATGCCGGAATTGAAATGGTTTCTGTTTGTCGAAAAGAGCGAGGACCATGCCCTTGTCGGTATTCAGAATGCCCTTTCTGTAAACATAGGCATCTGCATTCTCATTTCCGCAATTGTGCTTTTTCTCACCAACCTGACAATCAACCGTTATCAGGGCCGTCTTGAACACATGGCTACAACCGACAGTCTGACAGGGCTCCTGAACAGGCATCTGCTGGATACCATCATGCGGCAGGCCATGAATGAGGCAAAGAGATCGAAAACCACTGTTGCGGCCATAATTTTTGATATAGATTACTTCAAGTATGTCAATGATTCTCTCGGCCACTCTGTTGGAGACCAAGTAATCAGGGATATCGCAAAGATCATTAAAAACAACTTAAGGGCCGCCGACATAGTATTCCGGTGGGGCGGAGAAGAATATCTTGTAATACTCAAAGATTGCAAGCTTTTGGATGCGCGGACTATTGCGGAAAAAATACGGAGTTACATTGAAAAGCTTTCTTTCCCTATGGATAAGCCTTCCCTGAAAATCACGCTGAGCGCCGGTATTGCAACATCGACCGGAGATAACCTGCCGGAAGAGCTGTTCGCGCGCGCAGACACCGCCCTTTATAAGGCAAAAAAACGCGGGCGCAACTGCATATGCGATGATTCAGAAACGGCATAACGCCGGACCGGCTATTCTGAAATGATCCTTCTTGCCAGGTCCCCTTTGCGGACGCACCCGGGCGCGGAAATCAGCACAACCTCATCAGCCTGCGCCGACACAGCTTCAATGCCGTCTTCGTACCTTATAAAGTTTACGTTAACGTATTGCCCCGAGTGTCCCGGCGTAATATATTCAATCGTATCTCCGATTGAGATCTTTGCCCTCAGATGAAGCTTTGCAGCTCCGGCTCTGATCTCGATGACACTGCCGACTACATCCGCCTCCGGAGCCTTGAAATCTCCCGAAAAATTGAAGAGCTGCCCATTCCCTCGAAAGAGCATGCCGGAGCTATAGCCCCTGCTGCCGAAGTACGATAGCGCATCATGCCACCCGGCAAGCCGGGACTGATATATTTCGGGGTTATCGACAAGATCCACGGCTTCACGATATGCCTTGGTCACACCGGCCACGTAATGGATACCCTTCATCCTGCCCTCGATCTTAAACGAGCTGACGCCTGATCCGGCCAGGAGAGGAAGATGATCTATAAGGCAGAGGTCGCGCGAATTCATCACGTATGCCCCCTTGTCGTCTTCGTAAACAGGGAAATACTGGCCCGGCCTCTTTTCCTCCATCAGGGCATATTTCCATCTGCACGAATTTGTGCATTCACCTTCGTTTGCGCCCCTGGACGCCATAAAACTGCTCAGATAGCACTTGCCCGCATAAGACAGGCAGACAGCTCCATGCACAAAGGCCTCGAGCTCGATATCCGCCCCCCGGGCAATCTCGCCTATCTCTTCAATAGACAATTCACGCGACAGTATTATCCTGCGCGCCCCCATCCTCTCCCAGAAAAGGGCGGCTTCGACATTTGTGACATTTGCCTGCGTAGATACATGAAGGTCTATGCCTGATGCCTTATTCCTGAACATGGTAAAAATGCCCGGATCGGATATGATCACTGCGTCAGGTTTTATCTCGTTGAGAATGCCGATATGTTCATTGATGTAAGGAAGATCAATGCTGCGGGCGAATGTATTTACAGTAACATAAACCTTTACACCACGCTCATGGGCATACTGCACTGCTGCGGCAAGCTCTTCGGGCCCGAAATTGCGCGCCCTGTTCCTGAGGCTGAATCTCGGATCGCCGAGGTATACCGCGTCGGCCCCATAGTGGATTGCCGTTTTCATCTTTGCGAAATCACCGGCGGGCGAAAGGAGTTCAGGCTTACTCACAGGCGCGCTCCTTTCCGAAGCTTTGCAATCTCGGCCCTTGCCAGTTCATCGCACCTTTCGTTGCCGGCATGCCCGTTATGCCCCTTTATCCAGGTCCACTCAATGTCATGCCCGTCGGCGGCCTTCAGCAGACGCTCCCAGAGGTCCCTGTTAAGCACATCCTTTTTCTGCGAATTGCGCCAGCCGTTTCTCATCCATGTTGCAATCCACTCGGACATACCCTTAACAACATAAGTTGAATCAGTGGTAATCTTTATCCTGCATGAACGCTTCAGCGCCTCAAGCGCCGAGATGACTGCCATCAACTCCATGCGGTTGTTGGTCGTAAGCGGCTCGCCGCCGGATATCACCTTTTCCTTAGCGCCGCTGATAAGAATGGCCGCAAAGCCTCCCGGTCCCGGATTACCGCTGCATGCGCCATCGGCGAATATTTCAATATATGGTTTTTCCGTTTTTGTCATGATCGTTTATATTAACGGGTTGGGCCGGATAATTCCAGAAAAGACGATCCCGCAGGGCGCCCTTCCCTGTTTTCTTAAACCCGGAATATTAATTGGAAAAACAAACGTGGTTGAAATAGACATAGTGGGTGGCCATATCGAAGGCTCGACGCAGGCAGTTAATTTTACGATCTCAGTCAATTATATCAGGAGCCTTCCAATTGTCCTGATTTATCTGAAAAACTGCGTTAATTTGGCGAGCCAAGATATGGTTGTCCATTATGTCCTTAATATTGTTTTCAAAGACTATTTTTTATAAACAATAAGATGTCCGTCATGAGTATACATCTCTCGTCTCGCCAAAACTCCGCAGTATATTGTATTTACCGGTTTATCAGTCAACCGCGTGATATTATTGTCATAAAGCGTATACGATATCTCCGCGCCGGGACTTCGATATGGCTCCTCATGACGGCCTTTTCGGTTTCTGATGACAATTTTGGGTTAAATTAAGACAAAAAAAGGGCGAGACAGGCCCGCCCCTGAAGAATACATTTTTACGCTGATTGTTATTTGGCGGCCGGAAACTGACTAAGGCTGGAATTAATATGCCCGACTTCCTTTATCCCCTTCAGGGCTGAAAGCAGGTCACACGCATTAGACCTCGCAATGACGGAGGCGCATTCCTGCAACATTATGGCGTCACCCAGATCCATATCAGGATCCGCCCCGGCTTCCGCCTTATTGACAGTTTTGTAAAGGGCAAGCATGGCTGAAGACAGCACACCGTTTCTATTGATGAATTTCTGCACTCTGATCACTCCAGTCTCATATTGATTAAACAGAACATCATATTGTTATTATATTGCCACAATACAGGCAAAAGATAACATCAGTTGCAGGATGATTTTTTTGTAAGATTTCGGGCAAAAAACTGTACTCTCAAGTCCTACCACTTATTTGAGCAAAACAACTGTGACGCCTTTTCCGCCCCTGCCTTGCTCTTCGCTTCGGAAGCTCTCAACAAGGGGATGCCCTTTGAGAAAATCCCGGACGGATTTCATCAGCGCGCCAGTGCCCACTCCGTGAATAATTGATATCCGCCTTGCGCCGACAAGCGCGGCCCTGTCCAGGAACGGCTCGATCCTGACCAGCGCGTCATCGACGCGCAGCCCGACGATGTTGAGAGTTGACTCCACCTGTTCTCCTGCAGCGTTGGCCTCAGCGGTAGTGGGCAGGAGAATGGTTTCTTTCGGTGGTTTTTTGCCTTTGCTTATACCGACAAACGGAACTTCGACCTCAACGCTGCCTCTTTTAACGCGTATCCGCTCATGCCGCTTGTCTATACCGACGACCTCTGCGGACGCTTCAATAGATCTGATATAAACCGTGTCGCCCTCGGCGATATCATCTATCGAAACAACCGTTCCTTTTACCGGCATCAGGGCCGAGACAGATTTCTGAATCTCTTTCTGTTTGACATCGACCGCCTTAAGAGACTCTTTTATCTTCTGTCTGTCGGCCTTTTTGGCCTCATCGAGCAGGGCATTAAGCTCTCTTTTCACCCCGGTAACAAAATCTGCGGCGTCGCTATATGCCTTGGCGAGCAAGGCTTCACGCTCCCGCCTTGACGATACCTCCACATCCTGAAGTTGTTTATCCCTTTCTTCGAGTTCGGCCTTCAGCCTGTCAACATCTTCGGATGCCTTTTCATAATAGGCCCTTTTTTCGGCAAGGTCTCTTATGAGATTGTCAAATTCCACCCTTACCCCGCCGAGCAATGCCCTGGCCGAATCTATAATGCTGTCCGGCAGCCCGTATCTCTGCGCAATCTCTATGGCATGGGACTGGCCCGGTTCTCCGGTTCTCAAACGATACAGGGGAGTAAGCGTCTTCCGGTCAAATTCCATCGAGGAATTCAGCATACCCGGTGTCCTGTGTACAAATCCCTTGATATCCATCAGATGAGTGGTGGCAAAGAGGAGAGAACCCCTCTCCATTATCTCGTTAAGGACTGCGCAGGCAATGGCCGCCCCTTCGGAAGGATCAGTGCCTGTGCCGAGTTCATCTATAAGTATGAGCGCCCTTGAATCCGCCTTTGTCAGAATCCCGGCAATGTGACCTATATGCGCTGAAAAGGTCGACAGGTCATTTTCGATGGATTGTTCATCTCCGATATCGATAAGCAAATCGCTAACAAGCGGAATGCTGGAAGAAGAATCGGCCGGTATCGGCAGGCCTGAAAGGGCCATCAGTGTCAGCAGGCCTATGGTCTTGATGGTTATAGTCTTTCCACCCGCATTTACACCGGTAATAACCATAACCGTGCTGTCGCCGCCCAGCCCGACTGTCAGCGGAACCACCTGCCTCCCCCCCCCATACCTCTGAAATGCTACAGACAGAAGAGGATGGCGCGCATTCGACAGGCTTATAAAACCTTTCGTGTTGATCTCGGGGATTGACATCTTGAGTTGTATTGAAAAAGCGGCTGCGGAGTTAAGCATGTCAAGATGCACGAGGGACCTGAACTGGGCGCCTATTTCTTCAAGCTGTTCCCGTATCCTGGAGCTGATGTTTCTCAGTATGCGTATCTCTTCGGCCTTTTGTTCGGCATTGAGATTTTCGAGTTCATTTGAAAGACTTATGATCGCCACCGGCTCGACAAAAGCGGTCTCTCCCGATTTTGATATATCATGCACCACTCCCGCGACCTGTCCCTTTGAGTCCATCCTGACCGGTATCACCCATCTGCCGGATCTCGTAGTGACAAAATCGTCCTGCAGGAAGACGGAAACCGTTTCGCTTCTCGTCATTTCCTCCAGCTTTCTCCTTATACGCGCTTCTATCTTTCTGATCTCGCCGCGTAATCCGGCAAGGGCTGCCGAGGCTGTATCCAGAATATTGCCCTCGCTGTCAAGCGACCTGGCAAGTGTTTTATGAAGATCGGGGAATCCGGTGAGATTTTCGGCAAGCTGTCTTAATGCGGGGATGTTTTCCTGCCCGGCCAGGTTGGTTGAGATATCTTCAAGCATACCCAGAACAGGTGAAAATCCAGCCAGTTCAATGCCTTCCAGAACAGCGCCCTCAGGCCTTACCCTCGCAAAAAGAGGGCCTATGTCCGAAAAGGGAGATAGCCCCAGAGAAACTCCTTCAGAATATAGCCTTAGGATATCTCCTATTAAATTCTGCCTGGCCAGGATTTCATCATACGAAGAAAAGGGCCCGAGTTTGGCAACAGCGGCTTCTGTTGCGCCGCTGTTTGCGAAACCCGATATAAGTTTCAGGAGTTTGTCAAATTCAAGCTGCTGGAGGGTATTTGAAGATGCCATTATAATTCTATGGAAATGTTACTGGCCAATTGCCTCCATTATCCTGTTCTTCTGTTTTTCAATCGACTTTTGGCCCTGCTCAAGCGTCTTGACTATCTCCTTCTTTGCTGCGCCGGAAAGCTCCGAGCCCCTGTCGATAATATCATCCACCATATCTTTAGCGTCGTCTATGAAATCATCCACCTTTTCTATCGTTTCTTCCACGAGATCAACTGCCTCTCTCTTTACTCTCCTCGCCGTGCGTCTTATGTCATCCCTCGTTTCACTACCAGACTGCGGCGCATAGAGCAACGCTATCGCCGCCCCTATAGCTCCGCCGATCAGAAATGCCGCCGCAATCTTTACACCCTCATCGTTTCTCATTTAGACCTCCGGTATTAAAGTCACTCCGTACATCTTAATATTAAGTTTAACAGCTCCCGACGCTAAATGCCATATTTCGGTCATTGTAATATATATTATGCGCGCCCCGAAAAAAAACCTTGTTAGCGTGACCTGCATCACTTTAATGTCCTGATAATCATGATAAAGTTAATAAGGAACCCTCCTTCCATCCTTTGTGGCAAATATGGACTCCGCCGCTGTCCATATTTGCCACATTTTTTTATTATTGTATACCTGCTGATGTTATAATTTATGCAGACAATTTATACGGGAGGACTGTTATGAAGAAATTATTCTATTTATTGATGCTTCTTTTGGTCTTGTTCGTCGTGTCATCCGTATTCAAGGGAGGAGAGTATATCCGCCTTATAAGCGCTAAAACCGGGGTTAATCTCGGCGTCGCTGAAAGTATTGCCGACTCATTGAGTCTCGGAGATTTCATGAGAGAGCACAGCGGGCAAACACAACAAGCTCAAAAGAAAAGAGCAGGCGGTTAATCCGAGCGTTAGAATACCGGCCCAAACAGTACGAAAAAAAATAGACCGCTGCATATAAAAAATCAGGGGCGGCCCGCAAGCCGCCCCCTCGTCACTCAGCAAACTGCCGCTTATCTAAAAGGGTTTCACTGATTTTTCTTTTTGTCCACATCCTCGAATTCGGCCTCCACCACATCTTCATCTCCGGCCTTGGCCTTGGCCTCGCCCTGGCCCGAGCCGTCGCCGCCTGCAGCTCCAGCCCCGGCCCCTGCCTGCTGGGCTTCCTTGTAGATATGCTCCGCGAGTTTATGTGAAGCCTTGGTCAGCTCGTCAACCGTCGCCTTTATCTCATCAGAAGAGGAAGCGGAATCCTTTGCCTTTTTGCATTTTTCAAGCGCGGACTCGATACTCAGCTTCTCATCAGCCGTGACCTTGTCGCCATAATCCTTAAGAGATTTCTCTACGGAATATATGAGCGTGTCCGCCTGGTTCTTCGCTTCAACGAGGTCTTTCCTCTTTCTGTCCTCTTCGCCGTGGGATTCCGCGTCGCGCTTCATCTTCTCGATCTCATCCTTGCTCAGCCCGCTCGAAGCAGTTATCTTTATAGACTGCTCCTTGCCTGTGCCGAGGTCCTTGGCCGAGACATGGAGTATGCCGTTGGCGTCGATATCAAACGACACCTCGATCTGCGGCAAGCCCCTCGGGGCCGGCGGGATGTCCGAAAGTTCAAACACACCCAGCAGCTTGTTGTCCGACGCCATCTCTCTCTCGCCCTGATGTATCTTGATCGTTACAGCGGGCTGATTATCCGACGCAGTCGAGAATATCTGCGACTTTTTTGTCGGTATGGTGGTGTTCCTTTCAATAATCTTGGTGAAAATACCGCCGAGCGTCTCGATGCCCAGTGAAAGCGGCGTTACGTCGAGAAGCAGGACTTCCTTCACTTCGCCCTTGAGGACAGCAGCCTGCACAGCCGCGCCGACTGCCACCACTTCGTCCGGATTCACGCTCCTGTTCGGCTCCTTGCCGAAAAAGCCCTGTACAACAGACTGCACCTTGGGCGACCTTATCTGCCCGCCTACAAGTATCGCTTCATCGATCTGCGAGGTCGTAAGATTTGCGTCCGCCAGCGCCTTTTTACACGGCTCTATCGTATTCTGCACCAGATCGTCGGTCAGCTGTTCGAGTTTTGCCCTCGAAAGTTTCAGAAGCAGATGCTTCGGCCCTGACGCATCGGCTGTCACGAACGGCAGATTGATCTCGGTCTCCGTCGCTGTGGACAGCTCTATCTTGGCCCTTTCCGCCGCTTCCTTGAGCCTCTGGAGCGCCATCTTGTCGGCCTTGAGATCAATGCCCTGTTCTTTCTTGAACTCCTCCACTAGCCAGTCTATGATCCTTAGATCGAAATCGTCGCCACCGAGGAATGTGTCTCCGTTGGTCGATTTCACCTCGATGACGCCTTCGCCGATTTCGAGTATCGAGATGTCGAACGTGCCGCCGCCAAGATCGTAAATAGCGACTTTTTCTTCCTTCTTCTTGTCGAGGCCGTAAGAGAGCGCCGCGGCCGTAGGCTCGTTGATGATCCTCAGCACATTCAGGCCCGCTATCTTGCCCGCGTCCTTTGTCGCCTGCCTCTGGCTGTCGTCAAAATAGGCCGGGACAGTGATAACCGCCTCGGTCACAGTCTCTCCGAGATAGTCTTCAGCGGCCTGCTTCAGCTTCTGGAGTATCATGGCTGATATCTCCGGAGGCGAGTATTTCTTGTCGCGGATCTCGACATGCGCGTCGCCGTTGGCGGCAGCTACAATCTTGTACGGAAGCCTCTTCTTGGCATGCTCCACCTCTTTTGAATCATACTTCCTGCCCATCAGCCTCTTTATCGAAAAAATAGTGTTTTCGGGATTAGTAATCGACTGTCTCTTTGCAATCTGGCCGACAAGCCTTTCCCCTTTTTCGGTAACCGCAACTACCGACGGCGTTGTGCGGTTGCCCTCCTGATTTGGTATAACTACCGGTTCTCCGCCCATTACTACGGCCACAACCGAGTTAGTCGTTCCGAGGTCTATTCCTATCGCCTTTCCCATAAAATCCTCCTTTTATATCTCCTGTTGATTGTCTTCCTGCGGCTTCTTCGACACTGCAACCATGGAAGGTCGTAACACCTTCTCCTTATAAACATATCCCTTTCTCATCTCTTCCACAACACTGCCAGTCTCCACATCGGGCCTGTCCACATGCGACATGGCATGGTGATAAGCCGGATCGAACGGCTGCCCGATCGCCGCGATGGGCTTCAGCCCGAATTTTTCGAGCGTCCTCAGGAATTCCCTGAGCGTGTTTTCGACGCCCTGCTTAAGAGAACCCTGGGCTTCATCGCTGCCCTTGGATGAATGCATAATGGCCATCTCGAGCGTATCCAGCACAGGCAGCAGCTCATACAGAAGGTCTTCATTGCAATAGGCAAAAAACTCTTCCTTGTCCTTGCGCACCTTCTTTTTATAATTCTCCATCTCGGCATAAAGCCTGAGATATTTGTCATTGGCCTCTTTCAGTTCCGCGCTGATTTTCTCTGTTCCATCATGACCCTCATCCGTTACCTGACCAGGCGTATCGTCTGCTCTGTTTCCGGATTCCTCATCCGGCGCATTATCGCAGACGGACTCTGTGTCATGCTCTTCCGGCGCGTGAGTGTCGGCATGTCTCTTTTTTCTCTCAGCCATATCTCCTCCCGGTCTTTTTGCTGTCGCTCAAATCAAACTTCAGTCATCAAATGTACGGCTCACGCATTTGGCTATAGTGTCCACCATGATTATGGTCTTTCCATAATCCATGCGTGTCGGGCCTATAAGGGCGATTATGCCCATCGGCTTGTCTCCCTCTTTGTAAATAGAGGTAACTACGCTCAGGCCCTTCAATTCATCAACTGGGTTCTCGCTGCCGATTACCACCTGTACGCCGTCAGACTTTGAAAGCTCTGCAAGCAGTTTGATAATCTCCTGCTTCTCCTTTATCGCCCTTGAGAGTTCCTTAATCTTGGTGATATCCGTAAAATCCGGCAGACTCATCACATCGTACAGACCGGACACGAAGATATCGTCCTGTGTGGAAGACATGGCCTGCTCATATATCGATAAAGCCCTATGTATAAGCTTGTCCCACTGGGCCTTCTCCCTCTTGAGCCGCTTCAGCAACTGCTTATTTATCTCATCCAGCGTATGGCCCGCAAACTCCGCATTCAGAAAATCGGCCAACCTTGTAAGGTCTTCCTGCGTTATCATGGGGTCTGACTGGAGCACCCTGTTCGTTATTATGCCTTCGTCCGTGATCAATATAGCCACTATCTGATCGCCCCTGTATTTGATCAGGTTTATCCGGTTAAAGGTAGTGATACCCGCCTTGGGCGGAAGGACGATGCTCACGCAGTTTGAGAGCGACGAGAGCGTATTGGTCACCTCCGAAAACATGGCTGAGATATCATTTCTGAACTCGTCGAGCCTCTTTGAGAAGCGCTCCACAAACTCCGGCGTGACTTCCGGGGCTCCGCCCGTCTCTCCTGTTTCAGACAAAGAGTTCACATAAAAACGGTAGCCCTTATCGGTAGGCACCCTGCCGGCCGATGTATGAGGCGACCTGAGGAAACCCATCTCCTCAAGATCGGACATAATATTACGTATAGTCGCAGGCGAAAATTCGAACGAGTATTTCCGCGTCACAAAACGCGAACCCACAGGATCGGGCCTGTCTATATAGCTGCTTACAACAGCGTTCAGGACCCGCCTGCTCCTCTCATCCAGCATGTCAAAAATGTTTATTTCCACCTTATTAGCACTCTCCGTCCTTGAGTGCTAATAATTTAACAAGAATCCGGGGGGTCTGTCAAGACTGATTACATATCTCCGCGGACAAATATCGGGGCCGACCGGCGAAAAAACCGATTAGTCCTTAATAATCAAGGGCAATCCCAAAGGCTATATCCACACCCCATCTATCTTCGCGCCGCAGGACGGGCACTTCGAGTCCCTGATTTCGACACTGTCCAGATAAAATCCTGTTCGCCGCACAAGAAGTATTCCGCATGAATGACAATATGTGCTTTCTCCCCCTTCGCCAGGCACATTGCCTTCATACACATATTTTAACCCCGCATTCAGTCCTATGGCGCGCGCCTTCCTCAGAACGCTGACAGGTGTGCGAGACTTATCGCACAGTTTATGGGTTGGATAGAATTGCGTCACATGCCAGGGAATAGCGGGGTCTACAGATTTTATGAACCCCGCCGCCCATTGGAAAAACTCATCGGAATCATTGTAATCCGGAATGACAAGCGTCGTGATCTCGACCCAAACTCCGAGTTCCTTCATCAACCTTATGGTGTCGAGCACAGGCTGCAGGCGCGCTCCCGCCACCTTTTTATAAAACTCATCATCTCCCTTCAGGTCGATATTGTTGGCGTCGAGATACGGGGCGATTGCGCGTGTGGCCTCAGGGGAGGTATAGCCGTTGCTTACAAAAACGTTCAGAATACCTCGTTCCCGGGCAAGGCGCGCACAGTCATATGCGAATTCCATGAAAACGGTCGGCTCCGTGTAGGTATACGAAATGCTCTTGCATCCCGACAACTCTGCCTCCCTCACCACATCTTCAGGCTTCATATCGACACCGGGAATATCGGCATGCAGCTTCGGGTATTCCGACAGATTGTAGTTCTGGCAGTGCAGACATCTGAAATTGCATCCTACCGTTGCGACAGAATATGACCGCGAGCCCGGATGGAAATGGAACAGGGGTTTCTTCTCTATTGGATCGATATGACTTGCGACAACCTTTCCATACACAAGGGAATACAATGCGCCGTCCCTGTTTTCCCTCACACGGCATAATCCCCTGTTGCCCGGAGAGATCGCGCAGTAATGGCAGCAAAGACGGCATTTGACCTTCCCGTCTCCCTGCTTCTCATAAAACATCGCTTCCCTTGGCATTTCAGAGCTAATGACTTCGCGCGCAACCATTTTCAAAGGCCACCTCTGAAGGTCTTGACGCAATAAAAAGACCGCATACGAGCCAATAAAACCGGGGACAACTCCTGAGCGCCGCCTGAATATCTCCAGCTATAATGACGCCCTTTTTTCAGTTGACGTTTTTTTCGTCCTGCCTTCGGAACGGCCCTTGTCTGTTTCCGGCTTATTCACAACCGTTGCAGCTGTTTTGGCTGTTTTAGCTGTCGTCTCTGAGCCCTTCTTTACCGTTGCCTTTTTAGGCTTTGCCGCAGGTTCGCATTTCGCGCAAACTATCCTCTCGGCTTCGAGCCAATGATCCATGTCATTACCGCAGACAAAGCCGCTGCGTTCATAGAGCTGATACGCAATTTTTTCGATCTCACGCTTTTTATCCATACCAAATCTCCTTCCGGGCATAATAGTATTACTGTATCAATAAAGAACTCAAAATGCAATTTCAGGGCTTATAAAACCAGAATGTTATTAGGGAACCAAACGCGATTGAAATGGATATCATGGGCGGCCATATCGAAGACTCGGCGCAGACAGCTAATTTTGCGATTTCAGTCAATTATATCGGCGGATTTACTGTTTGACTTCAGAACTCCCGTCTATCTTCTTCATGAACTCTATCCATATCGGCAGGGCAGAACGCGAGCCGGTCTCTTTGTTGCCTATAGACATGTGGTTGTCCCTTCCGACCCAGACCCCGACCACAATCGAATCGTCAAATCCTATAAACCAGGCGTCCGAACAATTATTTGTCGTGCCTGTCTTGCCGTATATCATCCTTTTTATGCCCCGCGCGCTTGCGGCAGTGCCCCTCTCTACTACTGCTCTGAGCATACCCTTCATATGCGCCACTGTTTCATTGCTGAACACATCCTCGGAGACTGTTTCGACCTCCTCGATGATAAAACCGTCCCGGCCTTTGATCCGGTCGTAAAAAACGGGTTTGACCTTCCTGCCCGTTGCAAACGGTATGTACGCCGCTGTCAGCTCTATTGGTTTTACATCGGCAGCTCCAATCGCAACCGGCAGATAAGGAGGCATTTCAGTCTTGATCCCGCATTTTTTTGCAGTTTCGATAACCTCTTTTATTCCAACCTGGCTGGCAAGCCTTACAGTGGCAGTATTAAGGGACAGGGCTATTGCCGTCTTGAGCGTGATGGAACCGTGAAACTTACCGTCATAATTTTTCGGAGCCCAAATCTGGCCGGCTTTACCCCCCGGAAATGATATGGGACCGTCAATGATATTGCTCTCCTCTGTCATGCCTTTATTTTCGACGGCGGTGGCATAAACAAACGGCTTGAACGCGGACCCGGGCTGGCGCACAGCCAGGGTCGCCCTGTTGAACTGGGTCTCCCAGAAATCGGTGCCTCCGACCAGAGCCTTTATATGCCCATTACGCATATCTATTGCAATCAGGGCAGCCTGAACCCCTGGCTTTACACGTTTATTGACCACAGCTATCCCGTTGGCAACAGCCTCTTCAGCTGCCTTCTGCATCGTGAAATCTATAGTCGAATATATCTTGTACCCGCCCGTATAAATGTCGCGATACTTTTCTTCAAGCTGCTGACGCAGGCTCTCCACAAAATAGGGGGCCTCGAATTTCCGGTAAAAAGGCTTCTGGGGAAGAGGTTCATTACGGCCTGTTTCATATTCCGTCTTTGTTATGAAATCCTCTTCCAGCATCCGTTTGAGCACCAGGTCCCTGCGCGCCCTTGCCTTTTCCGGACGCCTGAAGGGAGAATATTTCGACGGGGCCTTCTGCAGGCCTGCAATAAGGGCTATTTCCCCGATGGACAGCTGATCGACTGCCTTGCCGAAATACGTTCTGGCAGCGGCGTCTATGCCATAAGCCCTTGTGCCGAAATATATCTGGTTAAGATACATTCCAAGTATCTCTTCCTTTGTGTAACGCTTTTCGAGCTTGGCGGCAATGATCGCCTCCTTGATCTTCCTCTTTATGCTCTTTTCAGACTTCAGGAATACCATCTTGGCCAGTTGCTGGGTTATGGTGCTTCCACCCTCCACCATGCCCTGAGCCCTTATATCTTTGTACAGGGCGCGCAGGATGCCGAAAAAATCGACCCCATGATGGGAATAGAACCTGCGGTCTTCGATGGCAATGAACGCCTGTTTGATCTTTATCGGGATTTTGTAATGAGGGATATAAGTGCGGCGTTCGACATAAAATTCACTCAGCTGCCTTCCATCGGCTGAATATACTATAGAGGACTCGCTCGGGATAAAACCTTCAAGCTTGCCTATATCGGGCAGGTTGGAGACCAGCGAATACATATACCCCCCGGCTCCTCCGATTACGATCATTATCAAAAGGAAAGCAAACAACAATATCTTTCTCGAAAGACTCATGCTTTATATTATATCAACTGTTGCGAAATATTTAGGAGTCTTTTGCATAACGGGGCGGCCAATGGAGCTGAAGTATCCTAATATCACCGGACTTCTGGTATATTTATCATATGGCAATAGACATTTCGGCAGCCCCGCCCAAACCGGGGGTCTATCTCTTCAAAACATCCGGAGACAGGATCATCTATGTCGGCAAGGCAAAGAACCTGCGGAACCGCATCAGGAGCTACTTCAGGGACTCCGCGTCGCTCGATGCGCGGAAATCGGCCATGACCCGTGAAATCAGTGATTTTTCATTTATCGTTACAGGTAATGAACTGGAGGCATGGATACTGGAAGCGAATCTTATCAAACAGCACAAGCCGAAATTCAACATTGTACTGAGGGACGACAAGAATTATCCGTATATCCGGGTGACGATTTCCGAAAAATGGCCCCGCGTTGAGGTCGTGCGCCGCATCTCCGACGACGGCAGCCTCTATTTCGGGCCATACGTGCCGGCGCAGGCCATGTGGGAGGCTATCGGCTTCATCCGGAAAAACTTTTTGATACGGGCCTGTGACCGCAGCCTCGACAGGCCGTCAAGGCCCTGCATCCAGTATCAGATGAAACGCTGCCATGCCCCCTGCGCGGGAAAGATTACGGAAAAAGATTACAGGAAGATAGTCGATGACATCATACTCTTTTTAAAGGGCAAAAAGAGCGGCCTTGTCGCTCAGATCGAAAAGAGAATGCTGGAATATTCATCGGAAATGAGATATGAAGAGGCCGCACAGCTAAGGGATTCCCTGACGATGCTTGGCAAGGCGTTTGAGTCGCAAAAGATCATCGCGCCGGAGCTTGGGGATATCGATGTGGCCGGATTTTTCAGGGATGCCGCCGGCGGCAGAGCCGCTCTCGGCATCCTCTTCGTACGGAACGGCATAATGACAGGGGCAAAGAATTTTATTATCGAAGAACATCTGGGCGCGGAAGACAAAGAGCTCCTGTCCGATTTTTTCAGGCTCTTCTACGCCGGTAATGTCCGGCCGGCCCCGACCATTGTCGCGCCCTTTTCGCCTGCGGACAGATCTGCGCTCATTTCCTGGCTGACCGGGTCAAAAGGGAAACAAATCAAAATCTTAACACCGAAAAGCGGCAAGAAACGGGAGCTGCTTCAAATGGCCTCGGAAAATGCGCGCCTCCACTTCTCGTCCGCCAGGGCTGCATTCAGGGATTCCGACACATCCGGCCTGGCCGAACGCCTGGGGCTTTCCCGTCCGCCGATGTCCATAGCGGTGTTCGATGTGTCAACACTGACCGGCAGCGAGTCTGCAGGCGGCATGATATGGTGGGAAAGAGGCGAGTTCATAAAGGAATACTACCGTCATGTAAAGATAAAATGGGTAGAAGGAGTGGATGACTACTCCATGATCCGTGAAACCGTTATCAGGGCCTTAGGGAATCTTGACGGCAAGGTTCCGGATCTCGTCATTGTCGACGGAGGCAGGGGGCAGCTCGATATCGCCCGCAGCGCCCTCGATGAAATGGATATACATATAGATGCAATAGGTGTGGCCAAAAAGCCCAACCGCGCTTTCCTCGAAAATGGAGAGGTCATTGACCTCGATGACAGAAATATATCATCATTATTACTAAGAAGGCTGCGCGACGAGGCGCATCGTTTCATAATCACCTTTCACCGCAGACTCAGAGACAAACGCCTGACGGAATCGCAGCTCGAAAAGATTCCGGGTGTGGGCAGGGCGCGGAGACTGAATCTGCTGAGACATTTCGGCAGCATCGAAAATATCCGCAACGCGTCTGTTGAAGAAATATCGGCGGTAAAAGGGATCAATGCTTTTGCAGCGGAAACAATCTTTAATTATCTGAAAGAGGAGACAAGGGAATGAACATCTACATATCGGGATCGCTGGCCTATGACCGCATAATGGACTTTCCAGGCTATTTTCACGAACACATACTGCCGGAAAAAATACATATGATCAACGTCTCTTTCACGGTCAACAGCATGAAAGAGAAATTCGGCGGCACTGCGGGGAATATCGCATATACATTGAGGCTGCTCGGCGAGAAACCTAAAATACTGGCTACTATCGGCAAGGACTTCACAAGTTATTTCCAGTGGTTGAAGCTGAATGATATAGACACGGAAAGCATCAAAACCATACACAACGAACTGACGGCGGGCGCCTATATTACAACCGACAAGGCGGATAACCAGATAACCGGATTCAATCCCGGCGCCATGAAATTCCCCTCGACATTCAATTTTCCATTTGAAGAATCCTCGGCCATCGGGCTGATGGGACCGGGGAATCTGACAGACATGATCAATTACGCAAAACATTACAAGGCCAACAGTATCGAATGTATTTGCGATCCGGGCCAGTCCCTGCCCGCCTGGAACGCCGCAGATCTTACAGAATGGATAAGGGGCGCCACTATACTCATAGCCAATGACTACGAAATAGAACTCATCTCCAAGATTACCGGCATCGACCGCAACAGCCTGCTGGAACTGGCGCCGACGATCATAGTGACTATGGGAGAAAAGGGATCGGTTATCTTAACTTCGGGAGGAGAACAAAAAATCCCGGCGGCCAGGGCCGATAAAGTCGTTGATCCCACAGGCGCGGGTGACGCATTCCGGGCCGGCTTGCTTAAGGGCTTGATCACGGGTAAAAATATGGAAACTGCAGCCAAAATCGGAGCAGTTGCAGCGGTATTTGCTGTAGAAAAATACGGCACCCAGGAGCATCATTTCAAATACGATCATTTTCTCGAACGATACAGGGAGAATTTCGGAGACACCATATAAAACGCCAGGCATGGACGATTATAAGTCTGAAAACATTCCAGGCAGGGATTATTTCGGAACTTGCCGTTCGAGCTGAACCATTGTTGCGCCCCAGTTTCCGCCGCTCTCGCCGGCAAGCGCAAACGAATCGATGCCCGGCATCTTTCTTAATATGGAATGCACAGTTTCCCTGAGCGCGCCGGTCCCCTTGCCGTGGATCACCCTGATCTCATATATGCCCCGGGCCCTGCACTCCTCCATATAAGCGGGAAGCAACTCCCTGACCTCGCGGGGACTGAACGTATGAAGATCGAGCGTACCGTCTATCGGAATCTCCACAGCGTCGTCGGTATTAACATTCTCTTCCATGTGAAATCAGGATAACAGTAAACACCTCAACATAGCAAAATCCCTCACTCCTGCGCCAGTCTCTGTCCCATCTCAAACGCCTTCCGGCAATCCTGAGGAAAAACTTCCTCGCGCCGCTTCGCCTTTTGTTCAGGGTCAAAACGGGTGGCAACGTATTTGGAGTAGTCATCGAACTGGAGGGTATCAAAGCTGCACAGCGCCTCTAAAGGGCCGAAGGTCTTTGACATAAACATTGAGATCAGATCCATGAACTGACGATAACCTATCTGGTTCATGACTTCTTCGGGAACACCCATCGTATAGATGAACCCTGTTTTTATCTGACGGGTAAACAGCGTGCCGGGCGGGTCCGTATATGTCAGATACTGGAATACAAGCCGCTCCAGAAATGAGCGCATCTCTCCTGTCACATTTCCCAGATAAACGGGTGAGCCAAAGACAAGCGCATCGGCCTTTTCAATTTTCCTAAAAACAGGCTTGAGGTCGTCGGCCACAACACATTTCCCATAACTCTTTCCACCCTTCAGCTTGCATGCAAAACAGCTTATGCAGCCTTTAAAGTTGAGGTCGTACAGGTGAATGAATTCGGTTTTAGCCCCCTTGGATTTTGCCCCCTCCAGAACCTTCTCAAGCAGAGTCGCCGTGTTCCAGCTCTTGCGCGGACCGCCGTTAAATGCAATAACTTTCATAATTACCCTCCCCTGATATATCAGGCTAATACTTATTGTCGGTTGTGTTCCTTATTTCTCAAATAAAATAGCGCTATCAACTCACCCTATCAATTATGACGGCATTCCATCTTTTCAGCTGAAGCGTTTCTCAAAGATCTTGCGGAAATGAAACCCGTAGATGGCAAGAGTAACAGCCTGAGTCAGGAGACGTGGACGACTGAACGTAGTCCAGAGCAGGAGTTTCCAATAATGAAACCGCTCTTTTCCAACGAATCCGAGGACTACAATTGATTTAATAAATGCGCTGAAATAGTGCGGCCTGAAGCGAAAAGCCTTTTTCTTTTTTAAAGGAGGCGAGTACTCCCTCAAAAAAGTCCTGATCCTTTCATAGTACTGTTTTGGCGTATAGAGGTTGCGGAGGACCTTTTTGTACCCGCTGATCAGCGCTTCATAATCCATCTTCGGGATGAAATTGGTAGAGCAGTCTGTATTGTTGCCTGAGGTCTCCTTCAGCAGCCGATGCTCTCTTTTGAGCCTCTCATAGAGCTGAGTGCGCGGAAGGGCAACGAGAATGCCCACCATTGCCGTTACGACCCCGCTTGCCTGGATAAACCTGATCTGGGTTTCGAAGATATTTTGCGGGTCGCTGTCGAAACCCACGATGAATCCTCCCTGCACCTCAAGTCCGGACTTCTGAATATTCCTGACACTGGCAAGGAGATCGCGGTTCCTGTTCTGAAATTTGCTGCATTCCGCCAGGCTCTGCTCATGGGGGGTCTCGATCCCGATGAAAACCACATCGAATCCGGCCCTTACCATCATATCCATGAGTTCTTTATCATCGGCCAGTTCTATGGTTGTCTGCGTATTAAAGGAGAAAGGATGCCTTCTCAGATTCATCCATGCGGTAATAACGGGAAGGATCTCTTCCTTCAGCTTTGTCCTGTTACCGATAAAGTTGTCGTCAACAAGGAATATCTGTCCCTTGAAACCCGACCTGTACACGCTTTCGAGTTCCTCAAGGAGCTGCGTCTTTTCTTTTGTGCGGGGCGCGCGGCCGCAAAGCAGCGTAATATCGCAAAACTCACAATTGAACGGACATCCGCGGGAATACTGGATATTGACCGAAGCGTAGCGCTTCATATTGATAAGTCCCCAGCGGGGGACGGGTGACTGCCGCATATCCGCCCACTGGTCGGTCGTATACAAATGGCGGGCAATGCCGTTTCGGAAATCATCGAGAAAAAGAGGCAAGGTAATTTCAGCTTCGTTCAGGATCAGATGGTCCACCATCTCGAATGCCTCATATTCTGTAGTGAAGAGAGGCCCCCCGGCAACTATTCCAACCCCCATGGCCTTGCATCTCGCTATAACTTCTTTCACAGACTCTCTCTGCACAGACATCGCGCTCACAAAGACCAGATCAGCCCACTTGATATCCTCGTCAGTAAGGCTCTCGACATTCATGTCAATCAGCCTAAGCTCCCACTCACCGGGAAGCATGGCTGCAACGGTCAATAAGCCGAGGGGCGGGCTGCTGGCCCTCCTGTGAATGAATTTCAGGGCATACCTGAAACTCCAGAAAGTATCCGGGAATTCAGGATATATGAGAAGCGCCTTCACGGTCAATCCATAACCTTGCTGTTGTTTATACTAAATTCCCCGTTATGAAAAAAACCTTGCGACTACTTAAGTATACAAGATATCGAAGCTTATGAAAACCCTATTTATTTATTTTCGTCAAAAATATCTGTCTGCCCAGGAAGACGAGTTCAGGAGCAAGAACATCTGCATTTAAAGGAACAGCCCCTTCCACTCTTTGCAACCACTTGATAAATGTGCTCTTTTAATGCGATGATTTAAGTGGTTATGGGTGAGGATACAAAAATAGAAAGTTTTATTCTCCAACCCAAAAGTATAAGTGAAGAAGACCTGGATGTTTTGAACAGGATCGAGGATATGGCTCTGAAAGACCTGAGCCTCGGTTATGACCCCAGGGCGCTTCAAATACTTGATGACGAAAATGCATCCGCCAAACAAATTAACGACATCAAGCAGCTTATATCCAAAGACATTATAGCCGCATTATTCCAAGTAGGGAGTTCGTTCCATTATCACAAGCTCCGCATCGGAAGCGCCCCCGATTTTTATGATCTGGTCATTAGACTTGGAACGACCCCCTCCAAGGTTTATATCCTGGCCATGTCTCTTTTTGCGATCAGCAACGACGAAAAAATAAGGGAATTGTCAGCAAAGAGTTTTGCAACTTCGATGCTGAGCGGCATGTTTGCGCAAGAGAGACATTGGAAAGAAGCGTTGATCAGAAAAGCGGAATTAATGGGGTTGTTTATAGAAATGGGAAAGGTTATCATGCTGCTGTATCGCCATAAAATGGAAGAGACTCATCCCGGTGAACCAATCTTTGATAACCTTTTTTTTGATAAATATAATTCGTATTTCGGAGGTAAAATCGTGGAGAAGTTCGGGCTGCCTGAATTCCTGTATGACGTTCTGGCTCATCCCGACTATCTTTCTTTCGACGAAGAATCCGTCACTGTCCCCGGTCTCGTTTTTTCGACCTATTGCCATGTAGAAAGATCTTTCGGAAAATATCGAAAACTCCTGATCCAATCCATAATGCCCAATGAGGAAGGGAACCCTCCGGTTACAACCGGCACACTTATACAGGAAAGGTTCAACGCGGTCGGCCTTGGGAAATATCTGGAGATAAGACCTGTATATCTCCCCTGTGATAAAAAACAGGTGTGAAAAAGATGCCGGGTTAGTCTAATAAACAATTAACCGGGCTTTATAAGCATGAGCATATCATGTTGACCGGAAAACCGGTCAACATGTCCAGCATAATCATCCGGCAAGATATATCATTGATATCAAGGTATTAAACGGCTGAATATTTGCAGCAAAATGCCGGAGACTCTATTTTAGAATTGTCTCTCTGATGGGCAGCTTGCAGCTATGGGCCCATTGTATGTCCCGGAAAAACCGGATACTTTTGGTGGAGGCGGCGGGAATTGAACCCGCCATTTTAAGCATATTTTCTTTATTTTTCAATGATATTTTCTGTCAACAATCTGTCAACAAGCTAATTTTGAGCTGATTTTTTCTCTCTCTTTTTTTTGTGTTCGAGTAATGAAAATGTCTTAGCTTTTGAATCGAGATCACGCTGTATATAGTGACGCTCCGCTGTCTGCGGAGTAACACCGATGCAGGCTGATGCCTGTTCTGTGCTGGCGCCTGCGTTTACCAGAGCACTTAAAACGCTGTGTTTAGTTGCATTGTATAGCGTGATTGATTGCGATAGATTAGCTTTGTCTTGTATCATGTCCCAGATATTGTTTAATTTTTTCCCTGTGTAATGCTTGCCGTCGCTATCAATGAAAAGAAAATCTTCGGGAAATCCGCTATTACAACGCTGTGCAATATAATCAAAATTAATGTCACGGATCGGGATAACAACAGATTTGCTTTTCCTGCCTTTGCGTTTTTTTTCTCTTAATACATTAGCACTAAATGTGCCCGTAATTTTAATAGCCCGTTCTTGTAATAAAACATTCTTGATTTTAAGCGCCATTGTTTCACCGGGGCGTATGCCCTGGCTCAACAGGAAGGCCATTATAGCCTTATCATTACTGTCTACAATATGATTTAACAGGGTCGGTATTATCTCCGGTTTTATGACTTCTACATCTGGTAAAACATAATTTATTTCGGGGAATTCAGGCATTTTAAAATCTGTGTAGCTTTGACACCAGATCAAAAAAGTCTTAAAGTGATCAAGATAATTTTTGACGCTTTTATCAGCAAGTTTTTTTTCTTTATAGAGAAAGTCTTTATAATCTTCTATTGCCCCCTTCGTTATGCATCTAACATCATAATTCGGGAACTTTTCAGCAGAAACTCGGCTCATTCTTTTGAAATCTTTTTTGTAGCTTGGTGCCATTGTATCAAGCTTCTGTGCAATATATTGTTGCGTTAATTTTGCGATATGAAAAGCGTCTCTGCTTCTCTTTTTGTATTTATTAATGTTAAATGTTCTGTCATCAATCTCTTTTCTTATTTGCAACAATAATTTTATTGAGCGTTCAAATGTATCAAGGGGTTGTCCGGTTTCGTCGCACATAATGCGACATCTGACGCCGTGTTGATTGAATATATCAATTAAGAATCTGCGGGGTGAGCGTAAGCAGAACGAGCACACAAAGACGCCTTTATCTACATCAATCCGCCAATATTTAAAGCCGTGACAGTCACACCTACTATAACGGCTTATGGGGCGGATAACACCGCCAAGTAAGCTTTGGCGGGCATACCACTGCTTGCAATCCTCGTGAAATAATTCGTTCCCTACAAATTCGGGCTGTTGAATGTTGGCGTCCATCAAAATATTATAACAAACGAAATATGCCTTTTGCTGAATTGCGAGCGAATGACTATCAATCCGCTTGCCGGTTGATTGTCGTTTTATGAAGCGAGCACGGGGCACAGTCTGGGGACCGGAATGAAGTGGAGTGGAACGAATAGTGAAATGAAGACGAAATGGAGCGTCGGCAGTCTGTGCCCTGCCGTTAATTATTTATCCATGAAAGCAAGATCACGGCCCGATCCATAAAGTCCAAGGCACTAATTAACCCTGATCATGGCATTATGGATATTCAGGACGGATTTAAACGGCTGAAAATCAATTTCAATGCTGTTAATTACATGATTCATTTCATTCAAGCTATCGGATTTCTGATTCAATTCCGCTATCGCCTTTTTAAGTTCTTCTGTTGTCATTAATTTTTTGTCCATCGTTTTGTCCTCTTTCTTTTTTTTGATCCGCTAAATCCGTCTCCGGTGCGAACCCTTTCACAAAATTTGAAGGGTTTGGACTGGGGACAAAATAAAAGCGGATAAATTAAAAGAGGTACGAACGACGGCAAAAGGCATGACATAAGCGGTTAGCGAAATGGCGGGAATTTTTCCGAGTGTAGTTTAATCAGTATTGCTTTTTGCGGGGTACAGGCGTTATATTCTCCATATCACTGCCAAGGAGAGTAATGATGAAAGCACAATACGATCTAATTAGTAGCCGTAAAGCTACTTGCGATCAGTATCATAATGAAATGGAATTCACAAATAAGTCCTGGCAAGGCATATTAAAATTAATAATTACTTTGTCAGCGTCTTTTATGGTCTTGACCCTTACCTTAATTGATAGGAATTACACCCGAATAGAAGATTTAAATATTTTTTCGATTGTTGCATGGATTATGTCTTTTTGTTCGGCTATATTTGGCATACTACAACTTTTATCTGATACTATATTCTACGGCAGTTTAGCAAGACAAAAAGCAATATTATTAAAAGAATATGATAGTAAAATTGCTTCTGGTGTTGCATCTGAGGTTAAAGACCTTCCTGAAGATGATTATTTTATTCCGGCGCCGATTAATTGGGGAATTTGTGCAATAGTAAGCTTTGCAATGGGTATATTTTGTTTGAATACAGCTTTTTTAGACAAAATATTTATACCTTGTGTGACTTACTTAATATTCTTTGCTGAGCTTTTGCTTTTAATAGGGTTAACCGTTTGGTTTCTGGGCAAATACAAGAAAGCCTATATTGAGACTAAATAATACTCCCTGTGTTCATAAAACATCTCTTTTGAGAACAAAAAAAAAGGGGTATCAAGCCCCCTTTTATTAGGTTATTTTGGTTAGTTTTGGGAAAGGGTTTTGTGAACGGCTCCGACACTGCAAGAAAATTCCTGAGCAAGAGCCCGGATTGATAAAGAAGGATTCTCCTTTTTTGCTTCAATGATTCTTTCTTTTAAGTAGTCTGGAAACGCGGGTTTCCCCAGCTTCTTTCCTTTTCTTTGAGCATTGACTAAACCAGCTTTCACTCGCTCCCGGATAATATCTCTTTCAAATTCTGCGAATGCCCCGATGATATGAAGCATTAATTTTCCGGCGCTTGTTGTTAAATCAAGATTGTCTTTGTATGAAACAAAGTCAATTTTAAGCTCTGATAGCTCCTGAAGAGTATTAATTAAGTCTTTCAGAGACCGGGAAAACCGGTCTAACTTCCAGACTATCACAGCGTCAAATTTCTTATGCCGTGCGTTGTTCAGAAGCTCTTGAAACGCTTTTCTGTCAATCTTTGAGCCTGAGATACCATTATCTATATATTCTTTATAGACAACGAACTCACGAGCTTTGCAGTAGTCTCTAAGCTGTGATGTCTGCATAGAAATATCTTGACCCTTATCAAGCGTTGATACCCTTGCGTAAATAGCCACTTTCATATGTCCCCTCCATTTTTTTGACACATTCAAAACATGCATAAACATTGAGTTTTGAATTTTTGCAAACCCTGCGATCTACAGAATTCTAACAGCTTAATTCCGCTTCCCTTACTCAAAAAACTGACAGTTATCTTCTCGGACCTGGCAGTTCCCATTTTTCCACGGTCGTTTTTTTGCTTTTTTTGCTAAGCTCGTCCCGCATTTTAGAAAATTTATCTTGGCTGTTTTTTATCAGTTTGTTTACCTCTTTGTTATCCTTAGGGTGTATTCCCCAGCTTTCCCGTTGGCCATCGCTTGCGTGAGAAATTGTATAAAGAATCAGCCGCTCGGCAAACATAGCAATATATTTTGTTGCTATTTTTTCCCCTGCACTAAGCAGGGCTTCGATTTGATGCTTTTCTGCGTAACTGTGCATAGCATCGAAAACAGAATCTGAAGTTATAGACGCGGATTTGACCACGGAGGCATACACTTTGACTATGTCAAAGTTTTCTTTCTGTGTTTTTAATTGTTTTGCTTCTGGTTTTTTCTCTGTTTTGTCCGCAGCCCAAATACGCGTTGCCGCCGTGTCCCCTGTGGGAGACGCGTCGCCTTTTTCCGTGGTTTCTACAAGATTCTTAATGTTGACCTGCAATGAAATGTCAACAATCCTGTTATTTTCCGCCGGGGCCGACGCTGTGCGATCTGCGGTTTCCCTTTTGTTTTCTTCCTTTGCAAAAACTTGCTGCAACCAGTCCTGAACTTTTTCGTTCTCTTTCATACTTTCACCTCGAATATATTTGTGGTAAGTTGGCATTGGTAAACGAATTGATACGCCGTTTTCGTTGCTTTCCTCTACCGTTTTATATAAATTTGCCTGCCGAATTTCAGCGGCAACTATTCGCTTTATGTCCTGCAAAAAGCTCTTTTTCTGAACATCTCTATTCTTCTTTTTTGTCTTTAAATCTCTGTCTGAATACACTGCGTGAAAATGCCTGTTCTTGCCTTTGCCTTTGTGCTCTATAACACTGCAATGCAGACCATAAGATTTAATTTTATGCTGTATCTGATTTGCTAAATTTGCTGTGTCAGTTTTTGATAAATTATTTGGAAAAGGAATTATTAAACGGGATTGCAATCTGCTGTCTATTCTCTTTTCAAAAGTAAGTAATTCTTCCCATGTTTCTGTTTCGTTTTTTAATGCTTCGGCCCTTAGGGCCGGGCCGGAACCGTAATAATTAACATACTCATTTTCTCTAAACAAGTATGCAGCATAGTCCCGGACTTTCCCGGCGTTTTCAAGGCCAGAAATGTGAGACAAATTTGCAAATACTGTCCATTGTTTACCCATTTATTTATAGCCTCTCTATGTGCCTCTGCTTGCCTTTGTCTCCCAAATTTGAAGCGTTGTCCCCGCCTTTGGCGGGGCACAACGCGTATTTGGGCATACATCAGTTCGAGCTATTTGAAGAATAGCAAGAACCTGAAACAGCCTTTTCCTTTTCAGCCTCTGTCCCCTGTGGGGACAAATCGGGCAAGGAAAAAGAAGTACGCATATAATTAACGATGCGTAACTGTTTTCCTGCTTTCAAACTTGTTTCGATTTCTGCTAGTTTTTCTGGGGTCGCTTGTTGAAAAATGTATGCAGATATTGAGATTAACAGAGATACCCTTTTTTGTTTCATCGCCTTTTTCCCCTTTCTTTCAGCAACCCTTTTTTTTAGTTCCAAGGCCTTTAATTCGCTTTTTGCTTTTTCGATTTTATCGTCTATGTTTTTCATAAAATCCCCCTCCTTCTTTTATTTGTTGTCCGGATATTTTGGTGCAAATAACTGCTGTTTTTCTGTGTTCAGTGTCTTGTTTAACAACTGCTGTATTTCTTTAATTTCCGATGTTATTGTTTTGTTAATATCTGCGGCGCTCAATCTCTTTAAATCTTCATTTGCATGTATATACAAAGCCCCTTTGTTTGTATCACGGGGGTCATTTCGAGCGTACCAATAACCATAGTTATCGATAACAATATCGTGCTTTGCGTCTATGCGTGTTTGTATGTATTTCTCTATGTCTTTCAATTTAATTTCTGTGTTGTCGCTCATTTTCTTTAGCCTCCGGTGGTTTTAATTGAGTGAAATTATGTCGATATCGAAGTTCCGGATTTTCAGAGAAACATTGTTTTGTTCTCTGATTATCAAAATTGCTGTGTGATGACAGTTCAGCGTTATAAGTTTCCATTTTTCCATAAAAGCCTCCATTAGTAGACATAGACAGGGTTTATAAGGAGAGGGGGCGGGAATACCGCCCCCAGATGAAGGGGCAAGGGGCGAGAGAGAAACCCTTGTCCTGGGGAGCCTTAATAAGTGTAATTGAACCTGTATTGCAGTTCTTTGGTGCTGCTGTCATATTTTGAAACTTTGTCTCCAAGGTCCTCTTGTATCTTTTCGAGCCTGTCAAATGTCGCTGAACAGCTTGCATCTGTCGATGCTGCAATAGCCCTGACATAGTAGTCTCTTCCCCCGGCTGTCGTTCTGCCAAACCCGCCCGCTGTTCCGGCAGCGCTGCCCCAGGAAAATTTCAGACATTCAGAATGCACGACTAAACCGGACGCATCGAAATCGTATGTCTGCGGGAGGTAAGGACCCTTCCAAAATTTTGCTGTCGTAGCGTTTGTGATTTTTTCTTTATCTGCTAAAGTCTCAAGCTGATTAGTTGACGGATAAGCGCTTATGTCTGCTTTGTACATCGTGATTCCGTCAGCGATTTTTTGCAGTTTTGCTCTTACAGCTGCGTACTCTGCACGCTCTTCTATTGCTGCATACACGCCAACTGAAAGAGCAACTAAAATAAGTATAACTGAGATGACAACGGCCAGCTCTATAATGCTATAACCCTTCTGATTTTTTAGCATTGAGTGCTCCTTGTGTTGCTGGTTTTTTGATTTTTTGACTAGACATTGTGAAACACAATATCTACTCTCTCAGATATATATATAGCAACCGTAAGCATTTTTTTTATTTTTCGTTTATTCCCTGTGAAACAAATTATTTTTTAAAACGAAAGGCGGGCAGGCTCTCCCAAAGAGCACGCTGCCCGCCGTCTTGATATTAATTAAGTCTCGTCTCAATGCCGCTACATCGATATTATTAACATTATTAAAAGCACCTCGGGGCAGGGCCGGCAAAGACCAGCGACGGCATTTTTTGACAGGGGAATTTTCATAGTCAAGATTGTCGCATATGTAACTAACTAAACCCGCAATGTTAAAAACAGGGCGGACATCAAAGGTTTTATCTGAACGATTTGGATTTATTTTTGCTGTTTTGTACCAGCGTTGTTTACAGTGATCTATAATTTCAGGAGAAACAATAGATGAAAATATGACAGGCACATGCAAATGCGGGAACTCATCCCCGTATATTGATTTCATTCCCGTTGTCCGTACTTCTTTTACTGTAATACCACGGCGTTTATAGTATGCATTGATAGATGTTTTCCAGCTATTATATTTATCCATTAACTCATTCAGAGCTAATTTAGAAGACCTGCGTTTATCAAAAGGTATTTCAAGAGTTACAAAAAGTGTGTGCTTTTCTTTTTCTGTAGTTATTTTTAATTCAGTGAAAATCTTTTCAAGACCATTTTCGAGACCTTCTTTTAATATTTTAATCTTGTCTTTTCTGTCCTTTTTTTTACTCCATTTTTTGAATATAATTTTCTCTCGAAAGCCTTTGTTATCAACGCTTGAGGGGGTTTTGTTTGAATTATGTGTATCCCCCGAACTTAATAACACCGTAGAATTTTTTTGCAGGAAATCGTCATCAGGGAAAGGCACCGGGACCGGCTGGGGGCGTGTTGCTATGTGAGATTGTGCTAGATTCATTCCTTTTTCCCCTTTGCCTTTTTCCCGCCTCTTGATAGGAGTGGCGGGGGTGCTATCAACACCCCCAAGCCAAAAGGGAAAAGGTCACAACAAGATTTTCTTTTTCTTGTCCTATTTTATATATAGAAAATCTCCTATTTTTTTTGATTTTTGTTCCATGGGGTTTTTTATGCGTGTGAAAAAAGCCGGGAAATCCGGCGTGTCAGTTTTTTGAATAGGATCACAACGAAAATCAGTGTGATCCGGCTGTGATCGCACTGATTCCACAGCATCAAACCTGTTGATTTTATTGTTTTTGCAGAGTGTCAAAAAATTGAAAGGTTTTTTTGTTTGAGATTTTTTTGGGAATTTTTGGGATTTGAAAAAAGAAAACGGGGAAAGAATTGGAAAAGTTGTGATCTGTCAACAGAGTGTCAACAAGGCTTTTTCAAGCCTTGTAACTCTTTGATTTTAAAGGATAATTTGGTGGAGGCGGCGGGAATTGAACCCGCGTCCGAAAGCGCTACTCCCAGGCTTCTACATGTTTATCCTGCCTATTTTAAAAAATCTCGGACACCGGCATGCCGGCTGGCGGGCCCTCCGGTATCCTATCCCCGAAATCTCCCATTGCAGGCCGGGGCCCTCATGCAACGGCAGCCTGCTAAATGACGCTCAGTACAGGCCGCAGGCGGTCCCGAGTGAGCGTGCCGCTTAATTAAGCAGCAAGTGCCAGTTCGTTATTGGCGTTTGTGAATGTTCCATCTTTTTACGTGGGGATGGAGCCACGACATGCCACCTGAGCCTCACAACCCCCGTCGAGTCCTTTCGCCCCCGTTTGGTGAGAAGCCTTACTACAATTATATTATAACATTTCCGCCGGCTTATGAACTCTTTTTTACACGCCTGAATTTGCCGGGCTCCCTGAAAAGCTTGTCGTTGGTCTGGTTCTTCAAAAAGGCTTCTCTCATGGCCGCGCTTCCGAGTTTTTCGCCGACTACGCTGGTATTCATCATGCGGATGGAAAGCTCATCCCCGTTAATCTGATAAAGGGCCACCTGGTATTGCGGCTCATTCTTCGTAGCCGGACCAGTTGATGTGCCGATAAGCTGCAACTGCAGGCATGAAATATTGCCGACTTTTATGGGATATGCTCTGAAATACATGCTTTCATTGCCTTCGTTGTAATGCACAAAATATTCGGTCGCGCTGATTTGCAGGACCAGGAGATCTTCCTTTGAAGATGTCTTGTTTTTCTCGGGCACGCCCATCCATAAGCCCAGGACAGACTCATCTATCCGTATGCCCTGTTTTTCGGACAGGGGCTCCTGATATTCGCAAGCAGCAATGAGCAGCGCCAAAACGACAAACAGGGGCAGAAAACGTTTCATAATACCTCCTTGCCGCGTAAACACGGCCTGAACATGGAATTTGATTCCAGTATAGCAGGATTACGCAGCTATTGCTTCAGATCAGGGCTGCAGTCAAAACTCCCTTTGACATCACCTGGCGCTGCTGATAAAGTAATAAATACAGGGATAAAGGTTAAGGAGAAACTCCAATATGAAAGAAAGCTGTCCGGGAAGTAAAGAGATACGAACCCCTTTCCCTGAAGAGATCCTCTGCGCCTTCTGCAGTCACAAAAATGAAATATGGTCCGACGAACCTGATATGGTTTGTAAGGGATGCGGCATGACCATTACAAGGGACATGGCCCCGTCATGTATAGAATGGTGCGCTGCCGCAAAGGAGTGCGTCGGCCCGGACAAATACGATAGGCTTATCAGTAAACTCAGGGGACAGGACAAAACCGCAAAATAGCGGGACGGCCTGATTGAATCCTTCCACGGCATGTTGTATCCTTAATCTATGACCGGTGTGCTTTTATTGAATATGGGCGGCCCAGACTCTGCCGACGCAATAAGACCCTTTCTCTACAACCTCTTTTCCGACCGCGATATCATCAGACTCGGCCCCATGTTTCTCCAGAGACCCCTGGCCGCCATCATCTCCGCCATCAGGGCCGGACATACGAAGAATATTTACGATATGATCGGCGGCAAATCGCCATTGCCCGAAATTACCCGGGCGCAGGCAATGGCCCTTGAGAATGAGCTGAACGCGCTGCATGCCGGCCGGTTTCGCGCATATGTCGGGATGAACTACTGGAGGCCCTTTATACAGGACGCCGTTATCCAAATGGCTGACGACGGTGTTAAAAAAATAGTCGCTCTCACCCTGTACCCTCACTATTCGAAGGCCACCACAGGCTCTGCCATGAAGAGCTTCAGGGCTGCTGCCGACCAGCTACGCCTCCAATACCGCTGCATTGAATCGTGGTATGACAATATTCTATATATTGACGCGCTCGCCGAAAAGATTGAAAAGGGCATGACCGCTTTTGGCGATAATCCGGTCGTCCTCTTCAGCGCGCACAGCCTTCCACAGAAAATGATAGATGCAGGCGATCCCTATCTCGATCAGACACTGCGCACTATAACTGCGCTTGCAAACAGGATTGAGATGGATTGGCGCGTATCGTTTCAGTCCCGCAGCGGTCCGGTCAGATGGCTTGGGCCGTCAACTGAAGATATGATTGCGGACCTCGCCGCCTTTGGGGTAAAGAACCTGCTGGTTGTGCCGATAAGTTTTGTGTCGGACCACATAGAGACGCTGTACGAAATAGATATACTTTACAAAGCGCTCGCGGCAAGGCTCGGAATGAATTTGCAGCGGACCGAATCGCTCAACACGTCGCCTTCATTCATCCGCTGCCTCGCGGAATTGGTCGTTTCTTCCCGGCCATCTCAAAAAAAAGAAAATTAAGCGGAGGAATACAGTCACAATGCAAACATTTGACGGCTTTGCGGAAAAATATGACAAATGGTTCGAGACAGGCCTCGGGA